>Ga0335081_10000061_pt1 | contig 208537 bp, 169 predicted proteins | sample Lox_Sample_35_FD_206713 | JGI IMG/M metagenome (GOLD analysis project Ga0335081, IMG submission 206713) | Soil microbial communities from Loxahatchee National Wildlife Refuge, Florida, United States - Lox_Sample_3.5 | ecosystem: Environmental > Terrestrial > Soil > Wetlands | place: USA...
GGAATGTACTTCGAATTCTTGTTGCGGCGCGCCCACTCCCGGAGCCGGGTCGAGCGCAAATACTGGTCCGGAGAGAGCTTGTACTCGCGCACAATCTGCTCGAACTCAGTAATCGTCGGGGTGATCGGCCCGATCGGCTCAGGCTTGCCCCAGTTCGGATTTCCGCGTCGCTTAGCCATGAAAAGTGCCTTTCCAATAATGGAAGATGAGACTGCCTCGTAACTATAAGATTCTCCAACTCCTGCTTGGGATTCAGCGAATCGACCTGCGCTTTCTATGGGCAAACAAGTGGACAACAACGTCCTCAGTAAGCGCCTCGGAGCTAATCGGAGACTCAGTATCTTAGGGCCAACTTGACCGGAAAGTCAATGTCGAATTTCTCAAACAACAAAGGGCTGCGGTGACGCAAGCCACATAAAATAAAGAAGTTAGATTCTACATGACCAGTCTGAAACGGCGGGAAATTGGGCATTCGGCGCGCTGGAAGCCCTGATTTTTCTGCCAAGCAGCAGAAAACAAGTATTCCCCATTACATAGGTAATGGCTTTCCTGTTGAGACTGGTTGATCCCCTCCGATAACAGACATAGAGTTCAAGCAGGGGCCCCCTGCGATAGTCTCCAGGTTGGGGTCTTTGCCGGCTCGGGTAAGCTACTTTCATGGCGTTGAAATCGTTAGTCCTGTGTTCGGACGACAAAATCGTGCGCGTGCTTCGGCGCGTGCTGGGCGATCTGGACATTGAGATCGAGCTCTGCCCGAATGCAGATGCTGCACTGCGTCGCCTTACCCGCCAGCGATTTGAGGCCATCATCGTCGATATCACCGACGAAGGCGCGACTGAAGTCCTGCGCAGCTCACGCAACGCACCGTGCAACCGACAGGCCGTAGCCGTGGCGATCGTGGACCCAATGATTGGCCTGAAGGCAGTTTTTGGGTTGGGCGCGCATTTCGTCCTGTATAAACCCGTTTCCAGCGAGCGCGCCAAGTCCAGTTTCCGTGCGGCGCGCGCGCTGATGAAGAGCGAGCGGCGGCGCAACGCACGCGTCGCCATTCAGATTCCCGTCGTGGTGCGAAGCTCCGTAAGCGCCAATATCAAGGTCACTACCATCGACTTAAGCGAAGGCGGAATGGCCGTCAGGTTGCGCAGCGGACGCCGCCCCAGCAACCCGGTGCAGATCAGCTTCACCTTGCCCGGAACCAGCCGCGCTCTGGAGATTCCGGCCGAATTCGCCTGGGAGGCTTCGAGCGAGCAGGCCGGCCTTCGGTTCGTGCAAGTGGCGCCCGAAGTCGCGGCTGATCTGCGCGAATGGCTGAAACAGAACTCTCCTGACGTTGAACAGGACGATCCGCCAATCCGCTGCCAACTTACCGATTTGAGCCTGGGCGGATGCTACCTGGAAATTTCATCTCCATTTCCGGTCTCGACTTGCGTGACTTTGTCCATGCGCGCGGCCGGAGTAGAGATTCGCGTGCAGGGCATGGTGCGCGTGATGCATCCGGATAAAGGAATGGGAGTGGAATTCACCCAGGCCACGAACGAAGATCGTTCCGCCGTGGAGAAGTTCCTCGGCGTACTGCACGAAAACCGCGCCGTGATGCCTGAGTTGCTCGTGCAGCCCGAAGGACTTGAGTCCGGGAGCATGCCAGCAAGGTCCGCTGAGTCGATTGAAGATCCACTGTTGCAGCTCTTTCAAGCCGCACCAATGACGGCAGAAGAATTTCATGAAGCCCTGAAGAAGCAGCGCGCCGTTCCCGACGAGATGGCCAGCGGCGCCGCCGCCGGCGCGTCAGCATAGTTTCCCACCTCAAATTCCGAGCCCGCCAGAGGATGCCCCACCCTTCGCAGTTTTCGGATGGTGGGAACCAATGACCGCTTTCCCACATTCGTTGTTGCTTCTCATCACGTGTCGGATTCTTCTCCTGGGCTAGAATGATCTCAAGCCGGGATGGCGAAATTGGCAGACGCAGCGGACTTAAAATCCGCAGGGCCCAAAAGGCCTGTGGGGGTTCGATTCCCCCTCCCGGCACCACAGCTGAATCGTCTCCTGATTTCCCTGTTTTAGTCCCTCACGGGTAATCGAACAGCGCCATAAATCCGAAGTCCATGTGCAGCTGCTGATGACAATGGAATAGCGTCAGTCCGGGATTGTCGGCCACGAAGTCGATCTCTGCCTCTTGGTAGCCGCCCAGCAGAAGGACATCTTTAAAAACACCCGCCGTGGGCTTGCCGAAGATCTTCGTAATTTCGAAGCTGTGGCGATGTAAGTGGATCGGGTGGATGTCGTCGCTGGCATTGCGCATGCGAATGCGATATCGCTTGTCCAGTTTCAGATGAAAAGACGCAGGCGCGATCTCCCCCGTCATCGGATAAGCGGCGCCATTGATCGTCCAGCGATTGAAGCCTTCTTCCGCTGCGTTGTCTTTCACGAAGGTCATGTCGAAGGTTTCATCCGGCGGCGCGCTGGCAGCTCCCGGCTTGGCAAAATGCAGATAGTTCCAGTGATAACGAGCCGGTTTCACCCACTCGGCTTTGCCCTTCTGTCCCGCGTATTCGACCACGACGCCCATGCCGTGGCGGCGATCATCGTCGTCGAGATCGCCCATGATCCAGACTCCAGGATGATTCATCTCGACGACGGCCGAGACTCGCTCCGCGGTCCCGATCCACAACACGGGAACGCGCGCCGGGTTTGGCACCGCGTTGCCATCGAGCGCGACCATGCGAAATGTGTGCCCGGGCAGCGCGAGGCTGCGCATTTCGGTGGCGCTTCCGTTCAGGACGTGAAACAGCACGCGCTCGCCCTGCTTCACGCGAATGGGTTCTCCGTGTCCGAGCATGCGGCCGTTGATGGTGAATGATCGGTAGCCGACTTCATATCCTTTCGGCATCCCTTTCGCCAGCGACGCTTTCATCGCCGACTCGCCCTGCTCATGAAGCGATTTGACTTCGACCGGAGGCAGAAAATCCTGCGGCATGTCTCCACCGCGGCTGAAAGTCGGCTCGAACTCCTTCAATACGAGAAATACTTCGCGGTCGTAATTGCCCAGTTCATTTTTCGATTCGATGTAAACCGGGCCGACCTCTCCGCTGTACTGGCCGGCCGCCAGGCCTGCGCCAGCACGATTGTGCGTGTGATAGAAGCGAAAGCCCGCCGGACGCGGTGTGAAGGTGATCCGTCGTTTGCCATGCGCCGGAACGTAGGGCGTGCCTTCTTCGGAAGCGCCATCCACGTCGACGGGCACAGCCTGCCCATGCCAATGGAGTTGTTCGGGAACGTCGGTGTCATTGAAGATGTCGACCGTTACCGGCTGGCCTTCCTTCAGGCGAAGCAGCGGGCCGGGGAACTGCCCGTTATAGGTCGTCATCGAGATGATCCGGTTGGACGCGATCTCGACAGGCGCGACTTTGATTCGCAGCGTGTAATCCGCGGATTGCGATTCCTCCCGGCTCGATGACGCCTGCGTTGCCGCCGAGAAGCACGGGCGCGGTAGAGCAACCGCTCCAGCCGAGAACGCGACCGTCTCCAGAAATTCGCGTCGTGAAAAGAAATTGCTCATAATTCTTTCCTCGCAGTCGCCCCAGATTCGATTGGAAGTTCGATGCACTGCGATGACAAGCCGCATCTTTTAAAATTCCGCTATTTCCAACTGATAGAAGGGGCCCGGCTTTACTTGCTCATCGTACAATGCAGCGAGGCTGAAAGTTGAAACTCACTGAAGATCCGCATCGCAGGCTGAATGCGCTGACGGGAGAATGGGTGCTCGTGTCGCCGCACCGGGCGACGCGCCCGTGGCAAGGAGAAGTCGCCAAAGCCCAGACTGAGTCGCAGCCGGCCTACGATCCGAGTTGTTATTTGTGTCCGGGAAATGTGCGCGCGCAGGGCGTGCGAAATCCCCAGTACTCTTCGACTTTTGTGTTTGACAACGACTTCGCCGCCTTGAAGCCACAGACCGATGCGGCTCGACTCGATGTCGGAGAAAAAGGCTTGCTCGTCGCCCAGGGCGAGCCCGGAACTTGCCGCGTCATGTGTTTTTCGCCGCGGCACGATCTCACGCTTGCCACCATGGCCATCGAGGAAATCGAAATCGTGGTCGAGCGATGGACCGAACAATTCCGCGAACTCGGCGATCTGGACTACATCCACCATGTGCAGATCTTCGAGAACCGCGGCGCCATGATGGGCGCCAGCAATCCGCATCCGCATTGCCAGATCTGGGCGACTGCTACGATTCCCGACGCTCCGGCCAAAGAGCTCGCTGTGCAGTCTGCCTACTGGAAGGAGCACGAGCAGTGCCTGCTATGCGATTACATCGATCTTGAGGAGCAGCAGGCCGTCCGCATCATTTGCCAGAACGAATCCTTTGTCGCCATGGTGCCCTTTTGGGCAGTCTGGCCGTTCGAATTGCTGGTGGTGAGCCGGCGGCATAGGGCATCGATGAACGATTTCGCAAAAGAGGAAGTTCTGGGACTGAGCGATATCCTCCATCAGATTACGGCCACATACGACAAGGTGTTTGACGCGCCATTCCCCTATTCGATGGGATTTCATCAGGCGCCGACCGATGGAAGGGAATATCCCGAGTGGCACTTTCATGCGCATTTTTATCCGCCCCTGCTGCGGTCGGCCACGATTCGAAAATTCATGGTCGGTTTTGAAATGCTCGGTAGCCCGCAGCGCGATATCACTCCGGAAATTGCGGCGCAGCGGCTGCACGAATTAGCGGTGAAATAGGGAAAATCATGAACCACGAAGGACACGAAGTCGCACGAAGGAAGGCAAACGATTCTGCCTTCGTGCCCTTCGCGGTTAAATTAGGAGCGCTCCGTATGAAGACGTCTTCAAAACTAAAATTTACCGTGTTTGTTCTCGCACTTTGCTTGTCGACCGCGTACGCTCTCGGTCAGGCCACTTCCATCCCTACTGCCCGCCAGATCACGCCGGAAGAACTGGTGAAGCTATTACAAGGCGCAAACAAAAACCCGCTCATGCTTCAAGTGGGCTCACATGTGCTTTATGCACAAGCACACATTCCTGGATCTGAATACATCGGGCCGGGTTCATCCGACGCGGGCCTACAGCAACTGCGGAAGCGCGTGGAAGGATTGCCGCGGACGAAACTCATCGTGCTGTACTGCGGATGTTGCCCATGGACTCACTGTCCCAACGTCAAGCCTCCCTACGATGTCTTGAATAGCATGGGTTTCACCAACTTCAAGATTCTCTACATCGCGGATAATTTCGGCACGGACTGGGTGGGTAAGGGCTATCCGACGGCGAGGGGAGAATAAACTCTGCGGGCAGGGAAGAAGTGGATATCACTCGCGCTGGCCTTATTCGCGTTCGCTGCAATCTTCTACGCGGTTCGGCGCAGCTGGTTCCCGCGCACCGCCATCATCCGCGAAGATCAGCGAGTCCTGGCGCCCGAATTCACCCTTCCTCAGCTCGACGGCCAGCCGCTGCGGCTGTCTGATTTCCGCGGGAAAGTCGTGCTCATCGACTTTTGGGCCAGCTGGTGCTTCCCGTGCCGCGAGGAGACGCCGCATTTCGTTCAGCTGCAAAACAAATACGGAAACCGCGGCCTCGAGGTCATCGGCATATCTATGGACGATGATGCCGAGCCGGCCAGAAAATTCTCGGAAGAGTTCCAAATGAATTATCCCGTTGTAATGGGAAACGCGAAAATTGGCGAGTTGTACGGAGGAGTTCTCGGCGTTCCCATCGCCTTCCTGATCGATCGTCATGGCCGCATAGCCGCGAAGCACACCGGATCGACCGATGCTGCCGTCTTTGACCGGGAAGTGAGACTACTACTGAACGAGTCTTGAGAAATGGATGACAAGGCGAACAGCTAGACGGGGAAGTCCCAGCCCTCTTCCTTCATCTTGCGGTTGGTCCAATGCTGCAACTGCTCGAATAGAGCGGGCTCGATCACGGCAAAACGAATGCCGACCCGCCCTTCTTCGCCAATCCACATCAGGCGTGCTTTCGCCTGGAAGCGGACGTTGCTGTCCGGCAATAGGAAACTCACATCCAGCAGGCCGGCGAAGCGCAATGGTTCTTTGATTCCATCCAGGCCCATGCCACCGGTGCTGAGATTGATGCCCTGCACCTGGATCTCTTCCCCCTGGGCATTGCGGATCGTGACTGGAGTCTCCACGCGCGCCCGGAAGAACTTCTGCTGATCATTGCTGATGAAACCCAGCGCGGCGTTCCGGTCGCCTGGCGCGAACGCGATGTTGTACTCCTTCAGCTTGCGGCTGAGGGTTCGCCGGGAGATGCCGAGCTGCTCCGCCGCCAGCGTCCGCTGGCCGCCGGTGCGCTCCAGGGCCTTGATGATCATTTGCTCTTCCATGCTGTCGAGATTGCCGACAGGCAGCGACGCGGTTTGACGCAGGGAAGAGGGGTCGCCGGTGAGCGCGGCAGTGAGCCGCGAAAAATCGATTTCCGTTCCAGGCTCCATGGCGACGCGGGCGACCAGATTCCGCAGTTCTCTTATATTTCCGGGCCACGGATGCGAAAGCAGCGCAGAAATCGCCTGCTCAGAAAAATGCTTGTGTGGGGCTTTGAGGCGCAGGAAATGCTCTGCCAAGGCGACGATATCTTCGGGGCGCTCTTGTAGAGCGGGCACGCGAAGCTGGAATTGGCCGAGGCGATGGAATAGGTCCTGCCGGAATCTGCCTTCTCGAACGGCGGCCTCGAGATCCTGATTCGTCGCAGCCACGATGCGCACGTCAACTTTGATTTTGCGATGACCGCCCAGCCGGTAGTAGGGCTGTCCATCCAGCACGCGCAGCAACTTGACCTGGGTTTGCAGTTGCAGTTCGCCGATTTCGTCAAGGAACAGTGTGCCACGGTCAGCGAGTTCGAACAGTCCTGGCTTCGATGTGTCAGCGCCGCTGAATGCTCCTTTTTCGTAGCCAAACAGTTCGCTCTCGACCAGATTTTCGGGAAGGGCCGCGCAGTTGATATCGACCCAGGGCCGGCTGCGCCGATGCGAAGAATTATGAATCGTACGGGCGATCAGCTCTTTTCCCGTTCCCGTCTCACCGGTAATCAATACCGTTTCGCTGTGGCTGGCGACTCGGTCCACCAGGCTCATGAACTCGTGCATCACCGGGCTGGCGAGGATGAACTCGGTGTCCTCGACCTTGCGCGAAACGATGCCGCGCCCGGGAGTTTGTGACGTACTTGCAGTACTCGGGGCAAGTGGGGCAACGACCGCGGCGATCGCGAATGGCTGCAACGCCGCATCGCGCAGCAGAGTCGCGGAGAACTGGACCGGCATCTTGCTGCCAGTCTTGGGCTGGCCCATGACCTTTGCCGAATAATCGCCCTGGGCTGAGGTGGCTACCACGATCGAACGGCGCAGGCCGTCTCCGTTCCCGTTCTGCACCTTCTCTGCGGGAGAAAAGATTTCCGAGAACTCGCGCCGCGCCAGTTCCTGTGGCGTGTAGCCAAAAAGTTCGGTGAATGCGGCGTTGCAAGCGCCGAATTTTCCGTCCAGATCAATATGAACGATGGCCATCTGGGGTGAAACTGGGCTGAGGCTGACCGATCCGTTGCCGCTGCCGCCAGACTTGGCGACAGGCTCTTGAGACTCCGCGCTGTGGTGTAGGATCGACATGGGTGCCGTTCGGGGAAATGGTGACACATCCAGCGACCGGCAGCCGATAGGCATGTACGAACGGACGTAACGAAGGTAACTACCCCGACCCACGATGAACCCACCCGTCCAATCCGGAATCTCGTTGATGGAAAAGTGCTATCTGCAGCCCATTCCGGAAATGACCGAATGTTACTAAAGTAAGCTTCAGAAGTTCTCCCACCTGCAATACGATTCCGGCGAGGCCCAAGCTGAAGTGTTTGATCGGCTTGGGAGCCCAGCACGGCCTGAAGGTCCGCGCGCATCCGAGTCCTACGCTGTTCGTCAGAAGAGCGTGCCCCCCAAGGCTCCATGCGATTGAACTGGACGAGCCGCTAAGGTCTGCATGAAACCTGAAGCGGAGAGGCTATCTCTCCAGACCAAAGCGTTCGTGGGCATTACTGCGTCAATTGGCGTGGTGGTGCTGGCGTTTGCCTTCTCGCATTGGCATTCGCAGGATCCCATGCGCTTCGCCTGCTACCTTCTGGTGGCGCTGCTCGCGTCAGGCCTGAAGGTGCAATTGCCTGGCATCGATGGCACGATGTCGGTGAACTTCCTCTTCATTCTGCTCGGCGTTCTCGAGCTCAGCCTTCCCGAAACACTCGTCATCGGCTGCACCGCAACCCTGGTCCAAAGCCTCTGGCAGGCTCGCAAACGGCTCGACCCGGTCAAGCTTCTGTTCAATGTGGGCATGATGGCCAATGCCTGCTCTCTGGCTTACCTCACCTATCAATCCTTGAGCTCGCGATGGGGATCGAACAAACCTCTCCTGCTGATGGTCGCCGCTCTGGTCTTCTTCTTCGCCAACACCCTGCCCATCTCCGTCGTCATTGCGCTGACCGAGGGGAAGTCGAGCCGGAAGGTCTGGTCGGAGTGCTACTTCTGGTCTTTTCCTTACTACCTGGTCGGCGCGGCCGCGGTGGGACTGGTCGGAATCGTCAACCGGACTACGGGATGGCAAACGTCGCTGCTCGTCCTTCCCCTAATCTATTGGGTATACCGTTCGTATCGTCTCTATCTCGGACGGCTCGAAGCGGAGAAAGAACGGGTTGAAATCGAAAAACGGCACGTGGAGCAGATCGCGTCCCTGAACATGCGCACGATCGAGGCGCTGGCGCTGGCGATTGAAGCCAAAGATCACACCACGCACACCCATCTGCAGCGAGTCCGGACCTATGCGGTCGAGATTGCGCGCGAACTGAGTCTGGGCGAAGAACAGATCGAGGCTCTGCGCGCTGCGGCTTTGCTGCACGACATCGGCAAGCTCGCCGTCCCTGAGCAGATCATCAACAAGCCCGGCAAGTTGACGCGCGAGGAATTCGAAAAGATGAAGGTGCATCCGCTGGTGGGGGCGGAAATTCTCCAGCGTGTGGCATTTCCATATCCGGTTGCGCCGATTGTGCGTTCCCATCACGAGCGCTGGGATGGCACAGGCTATCCCGAAGGACTTTCCGGGGAAAACATTCCCATTGGTGCGCGCATTCTCGCCGCGGTGGATTGCCTCGACGCGCTGGCCTCCCACCGCCAATATCGGCCGGCCCTGCCTCTCCATGAGGCAATGGCAAAGGTGAAGGAAAAAGCCGGCAGCTGGTTCGATCCCAGAGTTGTGGAAGTGCTCGAGCGCCGATACGTAGAGCTCGAGGGCAAGGCGACGCAGACCAATGAAGATGTTTATGTGCCGGGCGGTCTTTCCAAGGCCGTCCGCGTCGAGCGCGGTCTGGCTCCTGCCGCCGGATTCGAGAGAACCGAACTCGCGCAGGGCCAGATGGACAACGCCGATTTCCTGACCTCTATCGCATCGGCGCGCCAGGAAGCGCAGACCATGTTCGAACTCAGCCAGGACCTTGGCGTTTCGCTGAGCTTGAGCGAAACCCTCTCGGTGCTTTCGATGCGATTGCGCCGCATGATTCCGTATGACTCGATCGCAGTGTTCGTAAACCGCAACGGCTGGCTGCTGCCGGAACTGGTGAGCGGAGAAAACTTCCGCAGTCTCTCCTCGCTGAAAGTTCGCGTCGGCGAGGGACTCTGCGGATGGGTGGCTGCGAATTGTAAGCCGATCATCAACGGAAATCCCCAGGTTGAGTCCGGGTACGTCATTGACCCGGGAAAGAGCGCCACTCTGCAGTCCGCGCTGGTTGTTCCGTTGGAAGGTCTCAACGGTGTGGTTGGAGTGCTGGCCATGTATCACGCCAACCGCGACGCATTCACTCCGGACCATCTCCGCATTCTCCTTGCGGTAGCTTCGAAAGTTGCACTATCGGTGGAGAATGCCCTTAAGTATCAGCAGGCCGAGAGTTCGGCGACAACGGACTACCTCACCGGCCTGCCGAATGCGCGCTCGCTTTTTGTGCATTTGGCGCAGGAGGTCGCCCGCTGCCGCCGCATGAAGTCGTCGCTGGCTGTGCTGGTGTGCGACATCGACGGATTCAAGCAGATCAACGACTCCTTCGGGCACCTCGAGGGCGACAAGCTGTTGCGCGAGTTCACGACCCGCCTGAAAGACGTTTGCCGGGGATACGACTATGTGGCGCGCATGGGTGGTGACGAGTTTGTGATTACGGCTCCGGGCCTTACTCCAGAGGCCGCCACCGAGAAAGCCGAGCGGCTGAATCGCGCCGCCATCGAATCCGGACGTCATGTCTGCGGTCGCGAACTGATCACTCTGAGTGTCGGCGTGGCATTTTGTCCGGAAGACGGCACCGACGTGGAGCGGCTGTTGGCCGAGGCCGACCGCCGTATGTACTCCATGAAACAGGTGCACCACGCTGAAGCCGCCGCGCGCGAGCAGGAAACCAAGAAGCAAGCCGCGGGTGCGCAATAGGAGATTTCTCCATGCTCGCTCGGAAAATTGCGCGGCAAGCGGTGGTCATCCTTGCCACTGCTCTCATCGGTGGATTCCTGGCGGCAACTCTGGTCCGGCTGGCCCCTGGGTTTGACGTCGACGAAGCCCAGCTCGATCCTCACCTGAGTTCTGAAAGCATCCAGCAGATGCGGCAAGCCCGGCTCGAACAGCGCAACATTTTTCGCTTCTATGCGCACTCGTTGAAGGGCGCACTGCGCGGAGATCTGGGAACCTCGATTTCTCTGGGACAGCCTGTGACGTCATTGTTGCGGCAGCGTTTCCCGCTCACGATCGAGCTGGTCGGCCTGGCCTGGCTGATGAGTTGGGCAGCGACGATGGCGCTCGCGCTTACCTCCGCCGGGCTGCGAGTTTCGCTCTTTGAAAACATCGCGACCGGGATCAGCGGAACGTTGCTCTGCATCCCGGCCGCCGTGCTCGCCTTGCTATCGGTGATGTGGAAGATTCCCGGAGCGCTCGCCATCGCGCTGATTGTTTTCCCGCGCGATTACCGGTACACGCGCAACCTGCTCGCCAAAGCCTATGCGCAGCCGCACATCATCACTGCTCGAGCCAAGGGGCTGAGCGAGTCGCACATTCTTTTCTGGCACGTGGTTCCCTATGCCGGCCCTCAGTTGCTCGCGCTGGCTGGAGTTTCCGTGAGCATCGCCGTGAGCGCTGCGATTCCGGTGGAAGCTCTCTGCGGTCTAGCCGGTGTCGGACAACTGGCGTGGCAAGCAGCACTCTCGCGTGACTTGCCGCTGCTGATGAATATCACAGTTCTGGTCACGCTCATTACGTTGGTCGCGAATTCCAGCGCCGACGTGCTCGGACAAGTACTGCGAGGCCAGCACGAATGAATGTGGGGCGCAAGATTGCATTGGCGGTACTGCTGTGCGTCACAGGCGTGGCGCTGTCGGCAAACTTCTGGGCTCCGCAGGGTTATGCGAAGCAATATCGAGAGGCGGCCGACTCTGAGCCCTCACGCGCTCACTGGCTGGGCACCGATGAAATCGGACGCGATCGCTTCGCGCGCCTGCTCTACGGAACCAGAATCTCGCTGCTGCTGGCTCCCGCCGCGGCGCTGCTTTCGACTCTCATGGCGGCTCTGGTTGGCGGCTTGGCCGGGTATCTTGGCGGAATCTGGGCGAAGGCCGCGATGGCAGTCACTGATCTCTTTCTATCGCTGCCGTGGTTGTTTCTGCTGATCACAGTGCGAGCGTTGATGCCGTTGAATGTTTCTCCGCTCATTTCGGTTTTGGTTACGTTCTTATTGCTCGGTTTTCTGGGATGGACGGGCGCCGCGCGTGTGCTGTGCGCCACCGCAACCTCGGTTCGCAACTCAGAATTCGTCCGTCAGGCGCGCGCCTCGGGAATCCGTGGGGTACGCCTCTTCTGGATTCACGTGCTGCCGAACCTTAAGCCCGTGCTCTACGCGCAGTTCTGGATTTCGATTCCGGCATTCATCCTGAGCGAGGCGAATCTGGGAATCCTTGGCCTTGGCGTTGCCGAACCGATGCCCTCGTGGGGAAGCCTGTTGAAGGAACTTGAAGGGATGATTTCCATTGGGGACGAGCCATGGAAGTTCGTGCCCCTGATCTTGCTGGCTGTTGTCGTCACGTCATTCCAGGTTTTGCTTTCGAAAGACGCAGAGGTCACCGCATGAAGAACCGCAAGGGAAGTTTCGCAATCATCAAGCGCACCAGCCGCGGTGCAGTCTTATTCTCGATATTCGGTCTCGTGAGCCTGTCTGCCTTGGCGCAGGGCGAACTGCGATTCTGCTTGCGCTCGGAGCCGAAGACTTTCGATCCGTTGAAAGTCGAAGACGACGCCTCGGTCGCAGTCCGTTATCTGACCGGCGGCGTGCTGGTCCGCCTGAACCGCCAGACGCAAGCTCTTGAGCCCGAGTTGGCGCAGTCGTGGAAAGTTTCGAAAGACGGCAAGCAGATCACGTTCAAGCTGCGCAGCGGGCTTTCTTTCTCCGACGGAACGCCGTTTTCCAGCGAAGACGTTGCCTATACAGTGCGGCAGTTGATGGATCCCTCTCTGCATTCCGCGACCGGAGACGCGTTTCGCTCGGGAACGGGCGCGGTCGTAATCAAGATCATTTCCCCCAACGAGATTTCCATTCGGTTTCCGGCTCCCGTAGCCGGGCTCGATCGCCAGTTCGATCAGGTTGCGATTCTTTCCGCACACTCTCCGAAGAAGGAAATGGCGGTGCTCGGGCCGTTCATGGTCGCCGACTACAAGCCCGGCAGCACCCTGTTGTTGAAGAAGAATCCGAATTACTGGAAGTCAGATGCTCAGGGACACAAATTGCCTTATCTCGACTCGATCCGGCTCGACATTCAGCCGAATCGCGATGTCGAGATGCTGCGCTTCAAGCGCAACGAGATCGATCTGATTAATTCGCTCGACAGCGAGTACTTTGACAAACTCGAGGCCGCTTCTTCGCAAGTCGTCCATGATGCCGGACCGTCGCTCGACAGCGAGCAGATGTGGTTTAACGAAGTGGCCAAAGCGCCGCTTCCCGAGTACAAGAAGACCTGGTTTCGTTCGACAACCTTCCGCACCGCCATCTCGCAGGCCATCAATCGTGACGACCTGGCCCGCGTCGTCTTTCGCGGACACGCTCAGCCCGCCGTCGGTCCCGTTTCTCCCGCCAACAAATTCTGGTTCAACGCGAGGTTGAAGCCGATCAGGTACGCGCCCGATGCGGCTCTGAAATCCCTTCAGGCGGAGGGATTCCGCCTCGATAACGGACAGCTGAAAGATCGCGACGGCAACGCGGTGATTTTCTCGATCATCACGAATTCGGGAAACAAATACCGCGAGCGCATGGCGACCATGATCCAGGAGGACCTTGATAAAATCGGCGTTCGCGTCAACGTAGTCACTCTCGACTTTCCGTCGCTGATCGCGCGCATGACGCAGACGTTCGACTACGAAGCCATTCTCCTCGGACTGACCAACGTCGGCCTCGACCCGAGCGAACAGATGAACGTGTGGCTCAGTTCCTCGGAGAATCATCAGTGGAACCCGCAGGAGAAGACTCCGGAGACCGCGTGGGAAGCCGAAATCGACCGCCTCATGCAGGCGCAGGCTGCCTCGGCTGATCCGAAAAAGAGAAAAGAAAGTTTCGATCGCGTTCAGGAAATTGTCGTTGAGCAGTCGCCCTTTATTTATCTCGTGAACCGCAACGCTCTCTCCGCGGTCGCGACCTCGGTGCAAGGAGCGAGCCCGGTCGTTCTGGTTCCGCAGACGTATTGGAATGTGGAACGGCTCTCGCTCAAAGCGCAAGACAACAAATTGGCGTCGAAGTGAACGTTCCGTTCCAATCCGAGCCCTTGCTGAAGGCGCGTGTTTCTGTGCGCTACGGGGACAAGCCTGTGCTGCGCGATTTGCAACTGTCGATTGGGCGCGGCGAAGTCACCGGACTGGTGGGACAGAGCGGCTCCGGCAAGAGCACGCTAGCCATGGCCATTCTTGGGTTGCTTGATCGCAAGCGCGGGCACGCCGAGGGCGCAATCGAATTTGATGGTCGAGACCTTCTGCAGCTTTCTGAGCGGGAACTCAGGAGCATCCGAGGCCGCAAAATCTCGCTAGTTCTGCAGAGTCCGTTGTCGGCGTTGAATCCTGCGCTGAAGATCCGGACTCAACTCCGCGAAGCCTGGCGCGCTCACGCTTCCGGCCCCACCGCGGATTGTGAAGCCGCCCTTCGCTCCGCGCTCGAGAACGTCAGCCTGCCCTCGAGCGACGAGTTTCTGCGGAAGTATCCGTCACAGATGAGCGTCGGGCAGGCGCAACGAGTGCTCATTGCCATGGCGGTGATGCATCGCCCGGCGTTGCTGATTGCCGATGAGGCCACCAGCGCACTCGACGTAATCACGCAGTCCGAAATTCTGGCGCTCTTTCGCGAGTTGAATCGCAGCTTCGGCATGTCTGTGCTCTACATTTCGCATGACCTGCCTTCGGTCGCCGGCATCTGCGACCGCATTTCCATACTGCACGAGGGACAAATCGTCGAATCGGGATCGACCGAGCAGGTGCTCCTGCACCCGCGCCACGAATACACGCAGCGCCTGATCGCCGCCATGCCTCGCATGCCGCAACCGGCCGCTCTGGTTCGAGCGGCAGGAGTGTAGAAGCCGCGCCGCCTCTCAACCATCACCTAATAATTCTGAGCTTTCCCAACGTTAGAGCTTCGGAGTTGCGGTCGCTGCGCGGACGCTGGTCGGCTTTGCGCAGCGCGAAAACGGCAAACCAGCAGAAGTCCGTTATCCCGCAATTCCGACTGATATTTGGAGTTGTTTTCTGATAGGCGCGGTTGTCGGGCTTTATCTGGTGGTTACCATTTAATAACCGAAACGGCCTCGGGGTTCTGAGTGTAATCGCCTGATAACAGAAGTTAGCGCGCAACCACTTTCGCGCGATATAAAGGAACCGCCGCAGGGACGAGCCACTATGAGCGGTTAAAGAGGAACCAGCCTTTGGCCGCCCATACAATCAGAAAGACTCCGACTATGCCGCCAATTGCGATGGCAACCTTCGCGCCCTTCGGCATCCCCTTTTGGTGAACTTTCTGCACGTCTTCGTATGCTAAGGTCGTCGCCTTTCCGGTCTTCTGGTCGATGACGACGAAGCCTGTATCGGAAACTTCGCTCACCTTACCGCTGAACTTCTTTTGCTGGTCGATCGTCTTGTTCAGGATGACCTTGACCGCCTTGTCCTTCTCCTGTGCCTTGCGGAGGACTTGCTGCATCTTGGCGACGCGTTGTGTCGGGGACAACAATGTTTGTGCGGCGATACTGTTGTGCAGTAGGCCGGCTACGAGTACTAAAGAAATTGCCCTGTAGAACATGTTGCACCTCCAGCCAGTTGAAGCAGAAACGTGTTTCCGGAGGATTTAGTCAGGTCGCCTCATCGGTGGTGCGTCCCACGATTGTGCAATTGGTGAAAATCCAGATTGCACTCAAAATGCCGGGGCGAGCGTTTGAGAGAAATCGCCTTCCTTACTCCGACCACACAGTCACTTTTTTCAGCGTTTTCCACGTGGAATTGAGTTTCTCCATCACAACGTAGGAACCCCTTCCGCATTTCGAGCCACAATAATTCGCGGCGAAGAAGATAGCCTGCCTACCGTCACGACTAAAACCGACGCGCGACAAACACATGATGCCTTGCGAACCGGGATGTCTGTCGTAATAGTCCTTCCACGGGAATCCGCCTTTCAGAATTGCTTCAATATCCCCAGAGTGCACCAGTTGATAATCCACCGGTAATCGAAAGGCACGCTGAAGAGCTGAACGATGCTGCGCTCGCACGAACGCTTTAATCGTTTCCTTCTTCAGAGCGGGTGCTTCTCTTCTCAACCATTCGGACGTTTTGAATCGGCGGAAGGCGCCCTCGAAGGACTTGGTTTCACCGTCAATGATGACTTCCGACACGTCACGTCCGACCCAATTTATGCCAGCTTTGCCCGTGAACTGCTCCGAGATGTATGCTGAAAAAACTTCGTACTCTGCTGGTGTGACTTGTAAGCCAGTGCTTTCGTGTGCGGACACCGGGACGACGATGAAAATGGCTGAGCAAATGGAAGTCCAAACGAGTTCGCGAAGGTTGTTCACCAGCGTGAAATGTGATCCATTACTGCTGGATTGGGGAGGGTTCCGCAATCGTGATTGTCGAGAAAACCCATATCGCTCACATGCCCAGTTTTCGCAAACAAAGAGCGCACCTTGTGCAAACGCCGGTTTACGTATCATGGCGTTACTGTAATCGTCGCGGTTGCCTTAGCAGTGACCCAATCGAACCTGGCGTACTGAGTGGCCGCAAGCGTGACGTGGTACGTACCGGGACTCATCGCATAGTATGTCGCTGAATTCTCTGAAACCGAATAAATGACGTATCCACACTCACACGGAAACGTGGGCGGCAGTTCCACATACCCACAGTGATCCCCCTCAGCATAATTCGCTTCAGCAACGCCCCACTGAAACAGAAGTTTTGGATCGGTGAATCCGCTCGTTTCAGCGTGGAGCACGATGCTTCCAGCTACAGCGACAGCCGCCGCCTCCGGTGTAATCCTCGCATCCACCTGATTGGAATGCGGGAGTCCGTTACCACACGCGGCGAAGAAATACAGTGCCGTCACGAGGCCCGCAGTTGAGAGGAGCCGCCCAATCCGGGACATAGCTCACCTCCCGTCAATCGCTGCTCAAATCCTATAGCGGTCCGCTTCAGAATACGGTGATCGCAGTCACTAAACCGGAACTTCGCTGGCGAAAAATTTTGATTACACTCATCATCGACGGACTCATGTGAACCGAATCGAAAGCAGTCGGAATATGAGTGAGAACGCCTGATAACAGAAGTTACACAGCACCATCGGCGTGATGCAATGAAAAGCCGCCCGAACGTCGGGCGGCCAATTCCGCATAAGAAGCGAAACCATTCAGCTTTTATTCAAACGGTCTCACGTTCAGTGGATCTGGATTGCGCCTCCGCAGGTGTAGACCCACGGTTCGCCTTCAGAGCACTTCTCGCCACCGGTATAGGTGACTGTAGCAATTCGGTTGTTGTTCACTCCCCAGGAGAAACTCCAGTCAGCGGGGAAGTCGAGAAGTTCAGAAAATCTCCGGTTTGTTGTCGTCCAGCGCACAGCCAAGTCCAGTGAGCCGTCGTCGTTCCAGGTATCGCCAACGATGTCGCCCAGATCATTGATGCCCACGGCCTCGGCGTTTGTGAATACAACTTGTGGCAAAGGAAGCATGATCACCGGAGAGTATCTGGTTCTTGACCTGTCGAGAGGCTTCCACAACGCAGGAAGCCAAACACTCGAATCCACCAAAGTGACCATGCCTGTGATCTCCCCGCTTTCGTTGATGCCAAAAGCGTCGGCAAAAGGATAGTCGGCGGACGGTGGAAGGGACATAAGTTTCCAGCCCTTTCCGTCGGCGCGCGGATTCCATAGCGCACGAATGACGATCGTCGGCGGATTGCTATTGTCGCCTCCGGCGCCTACGATCTGACCGTAATCGTTTACCCCGAAAGACATCCACCAAAAATTGGAGTAGGCTCCGGTGTCGAGCGGGTGAATTTTCCAGGCCGTGACGAACTTTCCGTTCTTCCATCCCTTCGACAGCGTCCAGACGACGGGCGCGTCGAACTTTACCGTCGGCAATTATCGGGGCCAGTTCAAGTAACGTCAGTGATGCGCGTCACACCTTGCGGATGGTTGGCGTAACATCCTAATTTCACTCAGAATGCCCGCCAAGGGTTTTGAGTGAAATCGCCTTGGTTACAACAGTTACATGCCGGCGGGCTGGCCCACCCTTTTCCGCCGAAATGCTTGTTCATCAACAGAAATGAGGCTGCCCCACCCGGCGCGATTTTCGCAGGGTGGGATATAGCCAAGACGGGGCCGGTCACCATTTCGCAAACGCTAGTCCAAGTTCCTAACGGGCGTATTCGCGATCCACTCCGACGGCTGCTTTCACCGGATTCCAATCGGAGGTGAGGAATGCAGTTTTCTGCCGCGACCGTGTTTCGCTAAGTTGAGACGAGTTTTGCAGACCCCGCCGCCTCTGTCTGTGACGGACAGACATTACTGAATAAGCCCACCCTGCAAAAATCGCGCCGGGTGGGGCAGCCTCATCAGAAAAGCTAATTTGGCGGAAAATCTCGATTGCACTAACCGTAGTTCTGGCCCTTACTCCGCTCTTCCCTTGGCCAGCGTGCATCCCGGGCAGGGACTGCTCTTGATGTATCGGTAGAACCGCGGTTCGCCGCGACCACGCCAGTAGCGATTGGTATAGTCGTCGATTCCCGGTCCGGCATGCAGAAAGCTGAAGAACACATGCTTCGACGGGCGCACGATGATGCCTGCGTGCCCGTGCCATACGACAAGGTCTCCAGGTTGCGGATCGGCGACGCGCTGGAATCCTTCCACGCCGTCGTAGAGATCGTCAGAGCTGGCGTACATATAGGGGAATCCCGCGCGCTCATAAATCGCGTGCACCAGATGCGAGCAGTCGTACTCGTGGATTCGCGGAATCTTGGAGTCGAGCGCGGAAGCCAGCACCGCCAGCCGCTCGTCCGAGTTCAGCGAATGATCGACGGCCTTGCGGGCGCGACTGTGCTTCGCCGGTTTTTCGAACGAGCTCCAGCCGTCGTCGGGATCAGCCGATTGCTGCGCTGAGGCCAGGCCTAGACACAGCCCCCAAACCACAACGGTAACCACGGCTTTTTTCCGGGTGCGCATCATCCCATTCTGATGCTAGTTCTGCCTCCTGCGGTGGTTACGATTGTGCAAGCACTAGTTTGCAAATCCTTGGTGTCTTTCAAAATAGCTTTGAAAGGGCGCGGCTTTGAGCCGCGCCGATAAAGGCCACGGATAGAGTGGCCTTTAGGCCCTGAGGTTCGATCCCTCAGCGGCTAAAGCCGAATTCATTGACCACTCCCTGCGGCACGCCTGGAAGGCGTGCCCTTTCAAAGCTCCCTAGCAAAACAATTTCCGAGTGAACATCTATCGAGTATGCCCGCAACTTGCCGCGCTCGTGCGAAGATAGAGTTCCGTCAACCGCTTGCCCATGGCTTCCACGACCGTCCAAAAAGTCTTCAAGGCATTTCAATATCGCGATTTCCGCCTCATGTGGATCGGGGCCTGCACCTCGAGCATTGGCACGTGGATGCAAATCGTCGCGCAAGGATGGCTCATCTACCGCCTCAGCCATTCGTCGCGGCTGCTCGGGCTAAACGACTTCCTGGGCGGCCTTCCCATTTTTCTATTCACACTGGTTGGAGGCGTGGTCGCGGATCGTGTCGAACGCCGCAAAATTCTTCTGGTCTCGCAATACATTCAGATGGGCAGCGCGACAACCCTGACTGTGCTCACGGCCCTCGGAATTGTCCAGGTGTGGCAGATTCTCTGCCTGTCCTTCGTTTCGGGCCTGGCACAGGCGTTCGGTGGGCCCGCCTATTCGGCGCTGATCCCGACCTTGGTCGACCGCGAGGACATGCCCAACGCGATCGCCCTCAACTCCATTCAGTTCAATCTCGCCGTGACGGTGGGCCCGGCGCTGGCCGGCATAACGCTGGCTCGGTTTGGTGAGAAATGGTGTTTTGGCCTGAACGCGATCTCCTTTCTCGCCCCCATCATTACGCTCTCGATTATCAGCGCACGATTCTTGCCGGAACGATCGGCAGAGTCCATGTTCAAGAGTTTCCTGGGTGGCTTTCGTTTCGTCTGGCATCACGGAGCCATGGTCGGACTGATCGTGCTCGCGTTCCTGATGACGTTCCTGAGCATGCCGATGCGGACCTACATCCCAGTGTTCGTGAAAGACATCTTCCATCGCGGGCCGGAGACCTATGGCAATCTTCTGTCGCTGATGGGCGTGGGATCGATTTGCGGGTCGCTCATGATGGCCGCGCTTGGAAACCTCAGGCATAAAGGCCGCTTCGCGCTTCTGGGGCTCATCTGCCTGGGCGCCAGCATTGCCGGCTTCTCGATGTCGAAAGTCCTGCCGGCCTCTTATGCGCTGCTGGTGGTGGTAGGCGCGTCGATGATGGCGGTCTTCGCTACGGTCACGTCGCTGGTGCAGTTGATCATTACGAACGAAATGCGCGGGCGCGTGATGAGCGTCTACAACTTTGCTTTCCGGGGCGGCATGCCCATGGGAAACCTGGCGACCAGTTGGCTGGTGCCGAAATATACGGCGCCCATCGTACTCGGAGCCAACGGAGTGCTGCTGGCTCTCGTCTCGATGTACTTTCTGCTCACCCAGCGAAGAGTGGCGGCACTGTAGTCGACCGATAACTCCAGTCGCAGATTCGCAGCACGGCAGCTAAGTCAGCCTCTATCGAGATTGCCAATCGAGCGAGTAAACGTCCTGGGTTCCTGTATCGTGGAGCAGAATGGGCTGATCGTCTGGAGTGAGCGCCAGCGCGCCGCCATATCGGCCGGTGGAAGAAAAATCCGTCAGGTCGGCTACTTGCTCGATTGCACGGTCCGCGATTCGAATCCGCACTACCGCGTTCTTACCCTGTGAATCGAGCACATAAACGTACTTCCCGTCATGCGACCAGTTAAGCCAGCCCAACGATCCGCTGACCAGTTCCGTCCACTTCTGAGCCTGGAAATCGTACAGCAGCAAGTTCTTCGAATCCGCGGACAGCGCCGCGATATAGCGCCCATCCGGCGACCAGCGCGGCGAGTACAATCCGTCGGAGCCGGGGAGTTTAGAAATCGTGCGGCTCGCCAGATCGAGAATGTGAATAGCCGACGAAGGATTGTTGGATTCGCCGGCATAGACGACCTTCGTTCCGTCGGGCGACCAGTTGGGATCGAGCTGCTGGGTCGGATCATCAGGCAGAAGCAGCCGGGGGCTGCCGCCATCAGGAGAAATCGTATAAGTTCGCGCCGGTTTGTCGGCGCTCAGCGCGAACTCGAAAAACAGAATCTGTTTTCCATCCGGCGACCATCGCGGCAGCACCGGGTACATCGGTGGATAAGTCAGCTGCAGACGATCGCTGCCGTCCACTCGGCTTCGCCACAGTGTTCCATCACGATACGAAACATAAGTGACCCACAGTCCATCCTTCGAAAACGCGACGTATTCGGCAGAGATTCCCCCGAGAAAAGGCGTGAACTGGCGCGAGTGCGAATCGTAGCGCATCAATTCGCCGCGAAAACTGCGCCCGATCACAAACAACTTCTTGCCATCCTTGCTCGGCAGCGGCGAGGAGAGCGTCAGCGGGCTGGATGTCAGTGCTATGGGCTTGTCGGCGGATTGGAACATTCTCCCCCTGGCTGGTAGCGCCCAAATCTGCCCTTGCGATTGAAAGATGAAGAACTTTCCGTCCTCCGTCCACTTGCCGCAGCACTCATCTGGCGGATTGTGCCATCCTGCGAGCAGACGACGCAGTCCGGTTCCATCCGCCGCGACGTCCCATGCCAAGTGCTGTCCGATCGTGCCCGCAGTCTCAGTCGAATCAAACCGTAAGTGAGAATTGTCGGGCGACCACGCCACATTCCGGATGTCGCCGTCCACACTGAGAAGCTTGTGCGGGTTCGATCCGTTTGCCTCGGCAACGAACAGATCGCCCAGCCGCGTAAACGCCAGTCTGCGCCCGTCATGCGACCATGCGGCCGTTTCCGCTATCACGTCACCGACCCGGCGCGGCGAGCCTCCCAGAATCGGAATGCTGCGCAGCGGCCCTTGCGGAGGGGCGCCTTGTCCGTCGACAAACAGAAGTTCTGATCCGTCTGGCGAAAGATCAACCGGTACCATATCGATCGAACTCATGCCATCAATTTTCTGCGGCTGGCCGCCCACCACTGAGATCTCCTCAATTCCGTGCATGGTCAGGTTGGCTGAGTTTCCCGCGCTTGATCCCAGATAGAGCCGTGTGCCGTCAGTGTCGATTAACGACTTGGCTTGCCCGTCATGCGTGAGCTGCACATAGTTCGCGACCTGAGGCGACGGCGCGGGCCCGAGCAGGAAATATGCGGCGATCGCGGCAATAAGCACGGCAACGATCACAACCGCGGGCATGAGCATCTTGCGCCGCGGATTCTCCCTCACCACGGCATGCATTCCGGTCGCAGTAGACGCGGTGGGGTCGGCCAGCGCTTCCAGGGCAAAAGCCAAGTCGGCGGCGGACTGAAAACGTTGCTCCGGACTCTTTTCCAGACAGCGGCGGATCACACGCTCCAGCGCGGCCGGCGTGTCGGGCGCGATCTCAGAAATCGGCGGCGGCTCTTCATTCAGGATCGCAGCCATCGTGTCCGCCGATGTCACTCCGCCGAAACTGCGCTTGCCCATCACCATCTCATAGAGGATCGCTCCGAGCGCGAAAATGTCGGTGCGATGATCGGTGGCCAGTCCGCGTACCTGCTCGGGGGACATGTATCCCGCCGTTCCCAGTACAATGCCAGCCATCGTGACGGTAGGCGCAAGCGCCCCGGGAGATTCCGTTTTCGTCGGCGTGAGCTTGGCCAGTCCGAAATCGAGAATCTTGACGCCCCGCCCATCTTTGGTGACGAAAAGGTTATCCGGCTTCAGGTCGCGGTGAACGATGCCTTTCTCATGCGCCGCGCTCAGCCCATGCGCGATCTGAACACCATACTGAATGGCTTTGCGGGCCGGGAGCGGCCCACGACGGATGGTCTCCGTCAGGGTCTTGCCCTCGAGCAGTTCCGTGACCAGGTACGGCGTCCCGGCATACGTTCCCATCTGATAGATGGCAACGATGTTGGGATGGTTCAGTGCGGCTGCCGCTTTGGCTTCAGTTTCGAAGCGGCGCAGACGTTCGGGATCGGCGGAAACCAGCTCGGGAAGAATCTTGATCGCGACATCGCGATCGAGGCGGGAATCGCGGGCCCGGTACACTTCGCCCATGCTGCCCGATCCGAGCGGTTCGAGAATCTCATATTGACTCAGTTTGGTTCCGGTGGGCAGGGGCATCGGGGTGCGCCCCATTATAGACGGCGAGCAATAGAAAGTGGTCAGTGATTAGTGGCTAACGGTCAACAATGCGCCGCCATTTGCTAATCACTAGTCACTAGCCACTTTTACACCCGCGTGCGTTCCAGACCCGTGTTTTCGCTTGCCGGCGTCGGAACTGCGGCTGCGCCAACCACTGAGGCAGGCGCTCCCGGAAGCGGAACCGCGACGGGGCGTTTGATGGTGAAACGCTGAATACGGATCTCCCCGCGCTCGTATACGGCCAGCAAGGCCTTCACTGCATCCGGATCCAGCCGTTTTCCCGCAAGATTCTTGATAATCTGCAAGGTCTGCTCGGGCGTGTGCGCCTGCTGGTACGGACGGTTCGTGGTGAGCGCGTCGAAAGTGTCGGCCACTGCGATCACGCGGGGCAGCAGCGGAATCTGATCGCCCTTGAGTCCATACGGATATCCGCGGCCGTCGAGTGCTTCATGGTGCAGTTCGATTCCGGGCAGCATCTCCGCCAGCTGCGTGACCGGACGCAGGATGTTCGCGCCCTTGGTGGTGTGCGTCTTCATCACTTCGAACTCTTCTTCAGTCAAAGCACCGGGCTTTTTGAGAATGTGGTCTTCAATGCCGATCTTGCCCACATCGTGCAGCTGCGCCGAGATGCGCAGCGTTTCCATGAAGGACGAGGGCAGATTCATTTCCTTCGCAATCAACAGAGAATAGCGCGTCACGCGATCGGAGTGACCGCGGGTGTACGGATCTTTTTCGTCGACCGCGCCGGCGAGCATCTGGATCGACCCCATGAAGAGCGCGCGATTTTCCTCGGCAGCACGTTTCAAATCTTCAACGAAACGTTCGAGTTCTTCCGACATCGTATTGAAGGTCTGCGCCAGTTCGCCGATTTCGGTGCTGCTGGAGAGCTGCACGCGCTGCGAGAAATCCCCCCGCGCCAGAGCCCGGCTCGATGCGGTGAGCACCGATAGGGGATTCGTTATGCGTCGTGCGGCAAAAATGCTGACCAGAATGCTCAACAGTACCACGGCAATGGCCAGAAGCCGGGCGATGCGCTGCATGTCGTAGATATCGCTGTAGGCTTCGCGGCTTGGCTTCTGCACGACCACCGCCCAATTCAACGAGGTGACCGGGCTGTAGGTGCCGAGCATCTCCATCTGTTCGGAGCCGTTCTTGGTCGTGAATTCCTTGGTCTCGGAGAACTGCGCTTTGTTTTCTCGGCCGACAAAACTCTTCACGATGTCAAAAGTCTTCATGTCCTGGCCGGTGGCGAACTCGGGAGCCGCTGCCGCCACCAGCCGGCCCTGCGAGTCGACCACATACGGAGTCAGTCCACCGGCGCTCGCTCCGCGCAGGCGGCGAATCAAGAACTGCAGGTCGACGGCCGACGCGATCATCCCCAGGAAACGTTGGCCATACTGCACCGGTGAGCTGACCAGGAATACGGTGCGTGCGGATTTGCCTTCGCCGACTACCAGAGCCTGTCCGTTGTAAACGCGGCCGTCGCGGGCGGCAGCATAGGCGTGTTCCAATTCCCGCTGCAGAAAGGCGTCAGGAGCGATGCGCCCGGCGGAAATGCCCTTGGCCTCAGAGTTCAACAGGGTCGCATATGCGATCTCATCCGAGGACGAAACGTAGTTTTCCAGCAGGGCCCGCAGTTCGGGGGCTTCAATATTCTTCTCACCAATATCGCCTCCGCTGGCCACCTGGATCGCCGACGACAGGTTCTCCAGCATCAAACGTTGCGAGCGCTCGTGCTCGGCCAGATCATCTGCCAGAGAACGCGTGATGGTGTTCTGCAACAACTGCTCGTTCGTCTTCAGGCGCTGACGGTTATTTCTTTCCACCTGCGTGGAATAAAAGTACATCGGCACCGTGCTGATGGCCAGCAACACGCCGAGAATGACATACAGGATGGGGACGCGCGCGGGATGGGTAGCGCTAGAGGGCAAATCTCTCCCTTCAGTCCTCGCAGACGCTGGGGGGAAGTGGCGGCAGCTTTTGCGGGTATCTCTAAAATTTTACCGGGGAATGGGCGGGCCAGAGCGAAAAGCCGGCGGATTTGCCATTACCAAAGTACCTCTGAAAAGGTACGTCCGGCGCGGGTTTGGCATGGAAAACCATGCGTTCGCCACTTTCCAACCGATCGGGTTAGGATATTGAATTCGTACCTGATTCGCTCCGGCTTCGCTTCCGAACCGTCGCGTTTGAGCAATGTCAACACCGTGGCCCAGCATTGATGAGTATTTGCGCGAACGGCTGATGCCGGTCGAGGGTGCAATTCCGCGCATCCCAGGCATCGAGATGTTCGGCAATTCGATTCCCGCGGGAACCGTGGGTGGCGATCTGTTTGAGTACATCAACTTCCAGCAGCGATACGACATTGATGCGCGTATTCAGCGAGCCGAGCGCCTAGCGAAGGATTTCCTCGAACCCCTGCCTGCCGGCGAGCCCGTGCGCAATCCCGTGGACGATCATGTGCAATGGCTCAAAACGACACCCGCCTACACTCCGTCGATGGAGGCCGAATACAGATTCGCGAAGAGTTCCGAGCAAAAACGAGTCTCGGAGAATTTAAAGGATCTCTATTCGACCGCGGGAGTTCTGCTCGTGGACGCCCAAGGACACGAAATCATCTCGGCCAAGATTGCATCGACCGTCCACGACACATTCCATGCCTTGATGCTCACAGAGCTGGATCGATACGGAAAAACGACACCGGAGCTATTCGAATATCTCAATCTGCGGCTGGCTCAATCGGTCACGGCCCGCAACGCACTGGGAATCAACGAAGGAGAAAACAGCCGCGAGATCGCGACGATGCTGTACGGCGAGGTGGACCCCGTCGGGCACTTCCGGTTCGTTAATTTCGGACATCCTCCGCCGCTTGTGTACTCCGCGGAATACAGAAAATTCATGACGGTCGACGATCGCCAGATGGTGCAGTTCCTGGCTCTTGGCCTGCAGATTCCAGCGGACCACCCCGATCGCAAAAAATACTACTCGCTGAGCTTCCGCCAACGGGGCTTTAACTCCTCCGACATCGCCCAGATCACCTTGATGAGTCCGGGAGATATTCTCGTTCTTTATACCGACGGAGTTTACGACGGCAGCGATGACGAAGTCCGCAGGCAACTGGAAGAAGTCATGCGCGATCACGCCCGCCACCATGCTCGCGATATCTGCAACGCCTTGCTCGATCACGCGGTCAAGCAAGATGAGCTTCTGCGGGCAACGGGCGACACGGACCTGATCGATGACAAAACCGTGTTCGTCATCAAACGAACTTGAAAGGCCCCCGACCTCCTACTGAATCAGCTTCTTGATGTCTCGCCAGCGAATCAGAATCACGTGATTGTCCTCGAGCGCCTTCCTGAAATCCAGCCGCGTGATCACGTCATAGTCCCGCTGACGCCAGGCCGAGCCGTAATCCGGATGATCCACCATGACCGCCTGCAACTCCGCGTCATCGTATCCGAGGTGCACGATGATCTCCGTAAGCCCCGGCTTCAAGTTCGTGATCGCGTCGAGGTAAAACTTCTTCCAGTTCGCAGCTGGGATCGTCGGATTCGCGATGACCACCGAATCGAGAACGACATCATTCAGCGAAAGCTGCGAAGACATCTCCTTCGGCGTATTTGGCCCGAGCGCCGCCAGGAAGGGAAGCTTGTATTCATGCGCCAGCTTCACATACACGCCGAACAGATCGGGCCGGGTGAACAGCACTCCCATGTGGCTGTCGAGATGCGTGGGATGAATTCCCATCGCCAGCGCGCGCTCGATCTGTGCGCGAAGCTCTCGCTCCGCTTCGTCGGCTTTGATGTGCTGCGCCGCCGGCTCGGTTTCCGGCCATAGGTATCCGGATGGATCAAACAGGCTCGGCACCTTGTCGTTTGGCGCAACCGATCCCCATCGGTCCGTCTTCCACTCGCTGGTCAGCGCGAGATGCAGGCCGAGGTCTGCGTTCGGATGCGCTTTGGCGTAATCGGCAACCTCCGTCAGCCACGGACCGGGGACGATGATGCTGGCCGACGTCGCGGCGTTCTTGTCGAGAGCGTCGAAGCTGGCCGCATCTTCGGAATGCGCGACGGCGAGATCATCGGCATGGATGATGAGCAGCTTCGCATCGCGCGGATAGCCAAGCCGCTCGGCAACGGTTTTGTTCTGGGCAGAAGAAAAGCTTATCGCAAGAAGGACAAGAGCTGACACGAACGGAATTCTCTGCATAAGAGCTCCATTTCCTCTGTGATCCTCTGTGTTCCCTGCGGTGAAAAAATATTAACCACAGAGAGCAGAGATGCGCACAGAAACATCAAAACGGAAGAGAGTAACACGTCAGGAAGTGCCGGTCTCGCTCTTGCCCGTGCGCGTCATCAATTCCTGAATCGCTTCCCGGGGAGATTTGCCCCGGTGCAGGATCGCGTCCATTTGCTCCGTGATCGGCATCTCCACTCCTCGCGCTTGCGCCAGTCCCACGGCAGCCGTCGTCGTGAAGACTCCCTCGGCGACCATACCGTGCATTCCTGCAATAATCTCGGGCAGCTTCTTTCCGTGCCCGAGTTCGACGCCCACGCTGCGATTGCGCGACAGGCCGCCGGTACATGTCAGGACGAGATCGCCCAATCCCGCCAGTCCAGCCATGGTTTCGGCGTGTCCGCCGCAGGCGATCACGAGCCGCGTCATTTCGGCGAGTCCGCGCGTGATCAGCGCCGCAACTGAATTGTGGCCCAGTCCGAGACCATCGCAGATTCCCGCGGCAATCGCGATAATGTTCTTGAGCGCGCCGCCCAGTTCCACGCCCACCACGTCGCTATTGGTATAGACGCGAAAACTCGCGTCGCTGAACTCCTGTTGCACGGTGCGCGCCAGTTCCCCATCGCTCGAAGCAATCGTAATCGCCGTAGGATCTCTGCGCGCGACTTCCTTCGCGAACGAAGGTCCGCTCAGCGCGCCAACACGCGGACGTGGTGCATCATCCTGTTTCAGCGTGTCGGCGATTACTTCGGTCATCCGCATCAGCGAACCCTCTTCCAGGCCTTTGGTCGCGCTGACAATGAGCGTCCCCGACCGGACCAGTGGGCGCATGCGCGCGAAAAGTTCGCGGCAGTGCTGCGAGGGCATCACGCTAACGATGATCTCCGCTCCGTCGAGTACTGCCGGCAGATTGTTGCTGGCCGAAACGCTGTTGGGAATGGGCTCGCCAGGAAGAAACGGTTGGTTGACTCTTCTTTGATTGACCGACTCGCAGACCTCGACTTCGTGCGCCCAGAGCCGCACGTGATGCGTACCTTTGCGCCCGAGCACGATGGCTAGCCCCGTGCCCCACGCGCCGGCGCCGATGATCGCGATCTGGCTCATGGATTTCCTTGTTTAACGCCCGGTTTCGATCCGAGGCGGTTCTCCCTGCCGGCCAGGAGGCGGCCGATGTTTCCGTGATGCTTGAGCACAATCGCCAGCGAGGCCAGGGACACGCATCCGAGCGCAGCCCACGATTTTCCGAACTCACGGAACGTCCAGGTCAGCGTGGGAAACAGGCATACAGCGACAATCGACCCGAGCGAGACATAGCGAAATACAAGAACGATCACCATGAAGATGGCCGCCGCAGCAAGCACCGCCTTGGGCGCAAAGATGGCGAATGCGCCCAGCCCGGTCGCCACGCCCTTGCCGCCGCGGAACTTCAGCCACACGGGAAACATATGCCCGAGCACTGCACAAAGACCAGCGAAGGCAGCGCCGAACGCAACACCGGGGAAATCCGCATGAAAGATAATGGCATGGGGGGGCGGCGGATCAATGATGGGAAGACTCGCGAATATGCCGAAAGCAACGGCAGCGAAACCCTTCAGCGCGTCGAGCAAGAGAGTCAGCACTCCCAACACTGGCGATTTCCGCGCAACGTTGGTCGCTCCAATATTCCCGCTCCCGCTGGCGCGAACATCTTCGCCGCGAAAAATCCGCACCAGCAGATAGCCGAACGGAATCGACCCCAGCAGATAGCTAATGGCGGCGATGAAAAGAATTAGTTCCACCGTTTCTAGTCGGATAGCGAAGGTCATATTCACCGGGGCTCGAGTCTCCGCGACTCAGGACTCAGTGCGAATCTTTCCAGCTTCGTGTACTTCGATCCCTTCGACGAAAGCTGGCTTTGGTACAGAAAGAACTCGCGGGGCGTCATCGTACCAAACTCAGGCATAGGCAAGGCTGCAAGCTTTTCTTGCAGTCGCTGAAAAACGCAGTTCGGACCGTCACCCTTTCGCCAGCGCGGCGAGCCAGAGCCGCTGCCGCCGCGCGCCAATGTCAGGTGCGGACTGAACGCACGACTCTCTTTGGGGATTCCGAGCGCTGACATCTTGTCGTCGATCACCGATGCCAAAACCGCGAGCTCCGGACCTGCCTTCATTCCGATCCAGAACACTCGCGCCGATTTCGCCGTCGGGAAAAATCCGTATCCGCCAAATGCAATTTCCGTAGCGCCGCCGCTCACCGTTTTAAGTGCATCCTCGATCCGTTCCACTGCCGAATCCGGCTGCTCGCCGATGAATTTCAGCGTGACATGCAGGGACTCCGCCTTGACCCAGCGCGCATCGGTGGCAAAATTGCCCACACCTTCCATGAACCGCGCAATCTGCTCGCGGATGCCGTCGTCGATATCAAGTGCGATGAAGAGGCGCATCTAGTCCTGAGTTCCGAGTCCTGAGTCCTGAACGGGAAACCGGGAGCAAAACCGGAATGTCTGCTCGTGACTCAAGACTCGGGACTCGCGACTACATCAGCCTTTTTCTCACCATGTCCAGCGCCAGGGCCGACGCGAAGCGCCGGATGCGTTTGCGGTCTCCCGGGAAATTCCGCTGCACCACTTCTGTTCCCGAGTCGCCCGCCACGGCGTGAAACACCAGGCCTACGGGTTTTTCCGGCGTCCCACCTGACGGGCCCGCCACGCCCGTAATGCCAACACCCAGGGTCGATTCGCAGCGATAGCGAATCCCTTCGGCCAGCGCCGCCGCAACTTCGCGGCTTACAGCTCCATGGCGTTGAATCATTTCCGCAGGCACGCCCGCAAGTTCGGTTTTCAGCTGATTGGAATACACAACCGCTCCGCCCAGAAAATAACGCGAACTGCCGCTGACCGACGTGATCCGCTCGGCCAGCAACCCTCCCGTGCAGGATTCCGCCACGGCGACCGTCGAGTTACGCATCTGCAGCCAATACCCGACGATCTGTTCCAGGGATTCGCCATTGCGCGAGTAGACGGCATCGTCGAGTTCATCCTCGACAAGCCCCGCGACCTCATCCGCGCGCGCCTGCGCCGCCTCCAGAGTCGCAGCGCGAGTTTTGAAGTGTAACTCGATCTCGCCCGCGCCCGCCAGAATCGTTGTGTCCACATCCGGATATTTCTTGTAGATCGGCGCCACCCGCGCATCCACCGACGACTCCCCCAGCATGGCGACTTTCAGCGTGCGCGTGAACAGATGCGCCGCGGGAACCTTCTCGCGAAGCCGGTTGCGGACCTCACTCTCAAACAAGGCCTTTATCTCATGCGGCGGGCCGGGCAGCAGAATCAGAATGTGCTCGCGGCCCTCGAATTCTCCGGTGATCCATTGTCCGGGAGCCGTACCGTTGGGATTCGACAGCACCGTCGCGCCTTCAATGACATCCGCCTGCTTGGCATTGTTGGCCGCCATCTTCCAGCCGCGGGCCGCGAAGCGTTCCTCCAACTTGCGCACCAACTCTGCATCGCGCCGCAGACTTACGCCAAGCGCTTGCGCGACCGCTTCGCGTGTCAGGTCATCTTCGGTGGGGCCAAGGCCGCCGCTGAAGATCACGATGTCAGATCGAAACAGCGCATGCTGTGCCGCCGCGACCAGCCGCTCCAGGCTGTCACCGACCACGCTCTTGAAAATGACCTCTACGCCGAGCTGGTTCAACTGCTCGGTCAGATAAAGCGAGTTCGTGTCCATGCGGTAGGGGGTCAGCATCTCGGAACCAACCGCGATGATCTCAGCGTTCACGCGTAGAAGTGTAACTGATGGGAGTACTGCGCATGGGACGGGAGAAGCTGGATGCGCTGTGAGTAAAGCAGATTCCTCTCCTTCGCTTCGCGAGGGGTCGGAATGACAAATCTAAAACAATAAGGATGTCATTCCAACGAGCGGAGGAGGAACCTGCTTCGTTTCACTCGGAGCTTATTCTGGGAGCAGGGGCAGGCCCTGAACATTCCAGGAAAGATGATGCACGGCGCTCGTCGTCGCCAGGATGACGGAGCGGCCTGGAGCGAATGCGAGTCCCACGAGTCCCTGTCCGGAAACTTCCAGCGTTGCTTTCGCGTCGGGCGTGATTTTCACGATTCCGCGCGTCCCGCCCAGCGATGCGGCCACGTAGAGATTTCCGTCGGCGTCGAACGCCAGCCCCTGGGGACGTCCCAGCCCTTTGAAGAACGTGTTGACCGTCCCACTGGGATCGACCCTGTAAACACGGTCATTCGGCCCAGTCACGAACAGGTCGCCCTTCGGTCCAAACGCAAGATGGTAAGCCGAGACGCTGAGTTCCAGCGTGGCGAAGACGAACATCTGCTGGTCACGTGCAATTTTGAAGATCGTGCCGTTGCGGTCTCCAACGTACAGGCTCTGCTCGCGGTCGAAGGCGATTCCCGTCGCGATTCCCATGCCTTCGGCATAAGTCGTCATCGTACCGTTGGGAGTGACTTTGTAGACGGCGCCATCGTAGCGCGACGAAACGTACATCTGTCCCTGGCGGTCAAACGCGATGGCCGTCGCGTTCATCATCTCGGACACGAACGGCTTCACGCCATAGTTCGTGTCGATTTTGAAGATTGCGACGGGAACCTTCTGCCCGCGCGAGCCCGAAAACGTGACGTAGATGTTGCCTTCGTTATCGAGTGCGGGATTCGTTACGGGATGCAGATTCTCAGCGATCGGTACGGCGACTTTCAGAGTTTGAGAGTTGCTGACATGGCCGTCGGTTGCAACCACAACCGGACCTGATGTCGCGCCTTCGGGAACGCGCGTGACCAGGAATCCGTCAGAGCTGACGACGATCGGCCCTTCGTGTTCTCCAAATCTTACCTTGGGCCGCAAGAGTTCCTGCGGACGCAGTCCGGAACCCATGATGCGGACTTCGCCTCCCGCTAGAGCCGATGCGGGCACCAGCGAATCAATGTGCGGTCCGCCATTGACGTTCTTTTTGCCAAGAATCCGGTCGGAAAATCCCATGACAGTGCCGAGTACCGTGTGCCGCAGCGACTCGGTACTACTTTATTACAACAGATTTCGTAGCCCCAGTCGGAGCAGAAGTTGCATCACAATTAGCGCGTAGATGCCTGCCGCAACGTCATCAAGCACAATGCCGGTCCCTTCGGGAAGTTTTTCCAGTTGGCGAACCGGCGGAGGCTTGAGAATATCGAACGCTCTAAAAAGTATAAAACCCGCCAGAAAAGTTTGCCACGCAAGAGGGACCGCGATCAGGGCGATCAGCTGTCCGGCAACTTCGTCGATCACCACAAATTGTGGATCTTTGAGGCCGGACGCGCGCGCCACTTGCGTCGCTGCAGGAATGCCGATCAGCGTAACCGCCATCGCGAGGCCTATGTTGGCGGGAATCCGCGCGGACAATGGGAGTGCGTGGCTCGCCGCCGCCCACAGCAGCACGGTGGCAGCCGAGCCCCACGTCCCTGGCCCCGGACGCATTCGCCCGATGCCAAGAAACGTCGCGATGGCGGTCGCCCAGAATGGTGCACGGAAATTATTCATTCGTAGCGCCGGCGTCCTCGTCCGGCTGTCGTGCGGGCATCATGCCCGCACACTGGGAGTTGAATTTTCACTCGCGATCAGAATCTTCCGGCGCTCTTTCCTGAATCAATTCGTCCGCGTCTTTCACCGGGGACGAGATTACGTATTCGCCGCTGGCCCATTTTCCCAGATCGATGGTGCGGCAACGCGCACTGCAAAAAGGAAAGTCGGGACCGGTGCTCTTCACGTCTTTCTTGCAGATCGGGCAGCGAAGCTTCACGACGCGCTTGCGGGGCATAGGAGTACGAGAGGCTATATGATCCGCGCAACCAGATCGTAGTCATGCGCCTCCGTGATCCGGCAACGATAGAACTGTCCCGGTTCCGGTTTTAAGACGTCGGGAAAGTCATTCACGAAAACTTTGCCATCGATCTCCGGCGCATGCATCGCCGTGCGGCCTTCGAGCAACAGTTCGGTTTCTTCTGATTCGCCCTCGAGCAGCAGATCGAACTCCCGCCCAACCAGCGCCTTCTTCTTCTTTTTACTGATCTGCTGTTGAACCGACATCAGATGCTTCCGCCGCCGCTCGATTTCCCGCGGCGAAGTCTTTTTCTCGAGCCCGTACGCTGCGGCCCCATCCTGATCCGAATACGAGAACGCGCCCATCCAGTCGAACTGCGCGTCGCGCACGAAGTCGCACAGCTCCTCAAATTCTCTTTCCGTCTCGCCTGGGAAGCCGACGATAAACGAAGTCCGCAGCGTCAGATCCGGAACCGTTCGACGCATCTTCGCAATCGATCTCAAAAACACGTCCGCGCCTCCGCCGCGCTTCATGCGTTTGAGCACTGAAGGCGACGCGTGCTGCAACGGCACATCCATGTACGAGCAGATCTTTTCGTGTGCGGCGATCGTTTCCAGCAGCTTGCCCGTGATTTTGTTGGGATATGCGTACAGAAAGCGAATCCACCGCAGTTCCTCGATGCCGGCCAGCTTTTCCAGCAAAAGCGCGAGCCCATCTTTGAGTCCGAAGTCCTCGCCGTAACAGGTCGTGTCCTGGCCGATGAGCGTAATCTCGCGCACGCCGGATCGGGCCAGCCGCTCGGCCTCCGCGATGACTGACTCGAAGCGCCGGGAGCGAAACTGGCCTCGTAACTGCGGGATGATGCAGAAGGTGCAGGGATGATCGCAACCCTCGGCAATCTTGATGTACGCCATGTGCTTCGGCGTCGCCAGAATGCGCGGCGTCGTTTCGTCGTACAGATAATTGGGCAGGTCGCCAACGGCGCCATCCCAAGACTCCCTTGAGAAGCGGCCCTGCGCCGCGCGAGCGTCACCCTCAGGGCGTGTGTTCAGAATGACGAACGGAGAATCGTTGCGCGGCGTTGCCGAGCCGACGCCTGTGGCATTCAAAATGTCTTCCAGTTCACCGGTCCCCACCACCGCGTCGACTTCCGGAATGTCTTTGCGAATCTGGTCGCGGAAGCGCTCCACCAGACAACCGGCGACGACCAACTTCTTTGCTCTGCCAGCCGTCTTGTGCCCGGCCATTTCCAGAATCGTGTTCACCGACTCCTGCTGGGCGCTTTCGATGAAGGAGCAAGTGTTCACGACTATGACGTCGGCATCTTCGGCGCACGGAGTCAGTTCTGCTCCGGCCTGCGACAGCAGCCCCATCATCACTTCGCTGTCAACCAGGTTCTTCGGGCAACCGAGGCTGACAAATCCAACTTTTTGCCTGCGCTGGGTAGCGGAACCTTTCCTGGTGCCGTTTTTCTGGGCATCGGGAACACTTACAGTGAGCTGTTTTGCAGGCATGGAATCTATCTATTCTAGCATTCGGTTCACCCCTGACCGCTTTCTCGCGCGCAAGAGTGCCCTCGCCGCGGTCCGGAATTTTAATCCGCCGCCTTCGATTCCGGGTGTCCGCAAGTGGACCGCGAAGGTGAGGATTTCTGGCTTCAACAGCCTGTTCTCGTGCTAGGCTATGGCTTCCGCCGTAACAATCAGGAACCACCTCGCAGGAGGGGAAATGGCTGGTAAGCGGCTGTGCATGGCTGTGCTCGTGTTCACGACGGTTTTTGCGGGGTTGGCGGTTGGACAGGACGAAAAGAACGAAATCGGTGGCATGGTCGGCCGCATTTTCATCAGCGATCAGGGCATTCGAGGCGCGTCGGTTCCATCGATTGTGGCCTACGGTAAAGGCACCACCATCGAAGGCAGTTATGCACGCCGGTTGCTGGTGACTCCTCTATTCTCGGTTTCCGGCGAGGCGCTGGTCGTGTACAACCCGGATGAAGACGTCAACGCCGGCTCGTACGGCAACGCCATTGTGCCGGCGGACCTCAAGCAGCTTTTTGTCACACCGGCTGCACGCCTGAATCTTTTTCCTACGACCGCAGTCTCGCCCTGGGTCAGCCTGGGCGCGGGGTTCGCGCATATCAGCGAAGCCAACACGCTGATCTACGGCGGGACAAATCCCGGAAAATCCACCACCAGCGGCGTCCTCGAGGGGGGATTTGGGCTTGATGTAAGGGCCTGGAAACGGCTCGTCCTGCGCGGCCAGGTGCGCGACTTCTGGTCGGGTTCGCCGGATTTCCCACTGGCCAATACGGGGAAGACCCGGCAGCACAACTACTTCGTCGGCGGCGGCGTATTCTGGCGCTTCTGAACATGCCGGCTTGGTCGGGCCGCTCACTCGTCCGCTCGTCTCTCCGTTACAGCATTAACATGGATCCGACTCCCAGGTTTGTCGCCGCGCCATGATCCAACTCTCCGATATACAGGCTGCGCTTGCCAGAATTCGAGCCGATATTCGCGTCTCCCCCTGCCCGCACTCCGAGACGTTTTCCGGACTGACGCGCAATCACATCTATCTCAAACTCGATAACCAGCAGCGCACCGGAGCCTTCAAAGAGCGCGGCGCGTTGAACAAGTTGCTTACGCTTTCATCGGAAGAGCGCAGCCATGGGGTGATTGCGGCTTCGGCCGGCAATCATGCTCAGGGCGTCTCTTATCATGCGGGACGTCACGGCGTCCGCGCGCGCATCGTCATGCCGCTGCCAACGCCATTGACGAAAGTCTCGGCAACTCGAGCCTATGGAGCAGAAGTGCTTCTCCAGGGCGCGAATTACGATGAAGCGTACGAGAAGGCGGTCGAGCAGAGCCACCAGGATTCGCTCACGCTAATTCACGCTTTCGATGACGACGCCGTCATCGCGGGGCAGGGAACGCTTGGCCTCGAGATTCTCGAACAGCATCCCGGCATCGAAGCCATCGTTTCACCGATCGGTGGCGGAGGCCTGATTGGAGGCATCGCCTGTGCCGTGAAGGAATCGCGGCCCAGCGTCAGAGTCTTCGGCGTGCAGCCGGCGAGAATTCCGTCAATGAAAGCGGCGGTGGCGCAAGGCAAGCCGGTCACGCTGGAATCTGCGAAGACCATTGCCGATGGTATCGCGGTGCGCCGCGCTGGCGACCGCACGCTGCCACTGGTTCAGAAATATGTGGACGACATCGTCACCGTCGAGGAAGAAGAGATCGCGAACGCCATCCTGCTTCTTCTCGAACGCGAAAAGACGCTGGCCGAGGGCGCAGGCGCAGCGGCGATTGCCGCTGTTCTGAACCGCAAACTGCCTCTGGAAGGGAAGCGCGTAGCCGTGCTGGTCTGCGGCGGCAATATCGATGTCACCCTGTTGGCGCGCATCATCGAACGCGGCCTGGTCAAAGACGGACGCCTCGTTCGGCTTCGCGTTCATCTTCCCGATTACCCCGGCGCACTGCATCGGCTGACGGGAATTCTGGCCGACCACCGCGCCAACATCGTCGAAACCGCCTATGATCGCGCCTATCACGGCGTGAATCTCGGGGACACCGCCATCGACATCACGATGGAGACGCGCGGCCCTGAACACATCGCCGAACTGCTGTCCGCTCTGGTCGCAGCCGGATATCCCCACGAGAGAATTCTGTAGGCTGAGTGCGGGAGAGGTTCTCAACGCAAGACGCTTTGAAAGCGCGCGGCTTCAAGCCGCGCCGTCTTATTCTGAGAAGATCCGGGCTTCAGCCCCCTGAGGTTTGCACGTTTCCGCAGGGGCTAAAGCCCAGCTCAATTTTAGGAAAGCGTTCGGCATGGCTAAAAGCCATGCCCTTTCAAAACTCCCTCGCGTCCAATGCGCTTGCGCTGACAAGCTCTGGTGTTGATTCGTTTACATATTGTTATGTTTGGGTAAAACTATGTAAATCATTCACTTGCAGCACGTTGCGCATTGTAAAGTAGAGGTGACCGCATGCAACTAAGGAATCAATTTGTTTCGCTGCTGGCGTGTCTGGTCGTCGCGGCCGGATCGCATTCGGCGCTTGCCGCTCAAACCGCCGATGCCTCCGGCATTGCCAAACGCATCGGAACCATCAAAACAATCAACGGAAATGCGCTGACGCTCACGCCAGACTCAGGGCCGGATGTCGCCGTCTCGATTGCCGACAACGCCCGCCTGCTTCGACTTAATCCCGGCGAAAAGGATCTGAAAAACGCGACGCCGATCCAGATGCAGGATCTCAAAGTCGGCGACAAGGTTCGCGTCCGCGGCCATGCGGCGGGCGAGGGAATCAATGCACTTGAGGTTCTGGTGATCACCAGCTCCGCGGTTGATGCCGTCCGCGACCAGGTTCGTCAGGATTGGCAGAAGCGCGGCGTTTCCGGGCTGGTCGATTCAGTCGACTCATCGGCCGGAGCCGTCACAGTCGAGATTCCCAGCCTGATGAACAAGCGCACGCTCGTGATCCACACGACGAAGAATACCGTCATCTATCGCTACGCGCCCGATTCGGCGAAGCCGGAAGACGCGAAGCGCACTACGCTGGCTGATGTTCACGTCGGCGACCAGTTGCGCGCCCGTGGCGACCGCAGCGCCGATGGCGCTGAAGTCACAGCCGAAGAAATTTATACCGGAGTTTTTCCCCGGCTGGCGGGGACGATTAAATCCGTCGACGCAAGCTCGGGCACGTTCAGCGTTCAAGACTTAGCCACCAAGAAGACCATTCAGCTGAAAGTTGCGCCCGATTCGCAGTTGCACAAGCTCCCGCCGGAAATGGCGCAGCGGATGGCATACATGTTGAAGGCGGCCAAAGCCGGTGGGATTCCTGGAATGCCGGGCGGTGGTCAGGCGACAGGAGCCACGCCCGCGACCGGAAGTCAGCAGCCAAATAGTGGTACTCCGCCGGCTGGCAATGCCGGAGCGCCAACGGCTGGCCAATCCGGCACTGGACCTGCCGGAGGATTTCGCCGCGGCAGTGGCTTCGACATGCAGCGCATGCTCGATCAGACACCGGCCGTGGCGCTTGGAGATTTGCATAAAGGCGACGCCGTCGCGGTTCTCGCGACCGAAGGCTCGCCGTCGAGCGCGATCACGGTCGTGAAATTATTCAGCGGTGTCGAGCCGATACTCGAGGCCGCTCCCAGCGCGAGTCAAGCCATGATGCTTACTCCGTGGAATCTCGGCGGCGCACCCGGCGGAGATGCGATGCAATGAGCGCTTAACGTTTGGGTGGAGTGGCTCACTGGCAATTGCTCAGTGCTAAGTGCCGCAACGAAGTTTCTCAGCAACATCATTTGACGGAATAGAAATGGAATCAACTTTCATAATGAAGTGCAAGAGACACCTGTATCTGTTGTTGATAACGTGTTCATTCTTATTTGCTGGCTCATTGCACGCGCAAACCGCGCCAGCCGCCGGAGCTCTGCGTGGACAAGTCACCGATCCGTCCGGTGCAGCGATTTCCAACGCCACCGTCATCATGACTCCGGCTAACGGATCGCCTGTCGTCGTCCAGAGCAATGGTCAGGGCATGTATGAATTCAAAAGCCTGGCGCCAGGAAAGTACACGCTCACTGCGGCAGCACAGGGCTTTACGCTGTATGAGAACGACAATGTCGTCGTCGCGGATCAGCCCCTGCGGCTCAACGTAAGCTTGACCATCGAAGTGGAGACGCAGAAGGTTCAAGTTTCCGACACCGCTCCCACGATCGACGTCAATCCCACCAACAACGCGGGCGCGATCGTGATCTCGGGCAAAGAACTTGAGGCGTTGCCGGACGATCCCGACGAACTGCAATCCGATCTCGAGGCTCTGGCCGGACCTTCGGCCGGCCCGAATGGCGGGCAGATGTATATCGACGGATTCACTGCCGGACAGCTTCCGCCCAAGTCGTCGATTCGCGAGATTCGCATCAACCAGAATCCGTTTTCTTCCGAATACGACAAGCTGGGCTATGGCCGGATTGAAATTTTCACCAAACCTGGTACCGACAAATATCACGGGCAGTTTTTCGTATTGGGCAACGATTCGGACTTCAATTCGCCCAGTCCCTTTGCTGGCGCGGAGCCGCCCTACTATTCAACGCAGTACAACGGCAATATCGGCGGACCGGCAGGGAAGAACGCGTCATTCTTTTTCAATGTCGAGCGAAGGAATATCAACGAGCTGACCGCGATCGACACGCCTTTCCTCGATCCATCCACCCTGACCGCAACCACGTTCATCGAGTCGATTCCCAATCCGCGCCAGCGGACCAACATCAGTCCTCGTTTCGATTGGGCCATCAGCAAGAACAACACGCTGACGGCGCGCTATCAATACTGGCGCGACACCGAGACCAACAATGGGGTTGGCGTTTTCAGCTTGCCCTCGCAGGCCTACTACTCGAAGGAACAAGAACATACGGTTCAGCTCAGCGACACGCAGGTATTCGGATCAAAAGTTGTCAACGAGACCCGCTTTCAATACGTGCGCGACGACGAGATCCAGACCCCGGGAGATACCAATCCCGTCGTCAACGTTCTGGGAAATTTCAATGGCGGCGGCAATGGCAGCGGCAACTACGACGATCGCCAAAATCGGTATGAATTGCAGAATTACACCTCGCTGATTCACGGCAATCACATTCTTAAGTTCGGCGGACGCTTCCGCGCCACGCAGGATACGAACTACTCGACCTCTGGCTTCAACGGAACCTTCACCTTTTCGTCTCTGGATTCGCCGAACGACGTTCCGCCGAGCGCAGGCGGCAGTTGCACTCTTGGAGGAACGGCTCCCTGCCCGATTTCTCTGGCGTATGCGGAGCAAGCATTTAAAAATGGCGGAATCCCCTATGCAACCCAGCTCACCTACACCACCGGTTCGCCGAACGCTGAAGTGAACTATTACGACGCGGGACTCTATGTGCAGGACGATTGGCGCGTCCGGCCGAACTTCACGCTGAGTTCCGGTTTGCGCTTTGAGACGCAGAATGCCATCCACGATCATGGAGACTGGGCGCCCCGCCTGGGGTTTGCCTGGGGCGTGGGGGGCCGCAGTGCGCCGCCGAAGGTTGTCATTCGCGGCGGATACGGAATTTTCTACGACCGCTTCAACACCGGCCCCCTACTGCAAGCCGAGCGCCTGAACGGAGTGGTCCAGCAGCAGTTCATCATCAACAATCCTAGTTGTTTTCCCGGTCAAGTCGACGCTCCTCTGGCGACCTTCTCAAATTGCGGAACCCCGACCGCGGGTGCATCGAACGTTTACGAGGTCAGTCCTCGCCTGCATGCGCCCTACACGTTGCAGGGCGCTGTCAGCGTCGAAAAGCAGGTCACCAAGTCGGCGACGGTTTCCGCGACTTACCTGAACTCGCGCGGGTTCGATCAGTTCCTCACCATCAACGCGAACGCGCCTATCACGCCGCAAACGGCGCCAGGAGTTCCGTGCTATCCGAACTGTGCCCCGATTGTGGGAGGCAATATCTACCGTTATGTGTCTGAAGGGAATTTCAAGCAGAACCAGCTCATCGTGAATACGAATATTAAGGTTCGTTCCATGGTTCAGCTGTTCGGCTTCTATACCCTCGGCTACGCCAACAGCGATGCGTCGGGCGTGCTCAATTTTCCCTCGAACTCCTACAACATCAGTCAGGATTGGGGCCGCGCTTCGTTCGACGTGCGCCACCGGCTTTTTATCGGCGGTAGCATCGCATTGCCCTATCTGATCCGGCTGAACCCGTTTATGGTGGTCAGTTCCGGTTCGCCGTTCAATATCGTTTCGCCCATCGACGAAAACGGAGATCAGATCTACAACGATCGTCCCGCGCTGGTTTCGACCACCACGTGCCCCAGTTCGACTCTTCCGAACGGATCCATCTATTGCACGCCGCTCGGAACCTTCGATGCCGCTCCTGGTGCGAACGCAAGGCTGCTGCCCATCAACTATGAGACCGGACCGAATCATTTTGTGATGCACATTCGCGTCTCGAAAACCTTCGGCTTCGGAGCGAAAACGAAGGGTGCTCAGGGACAGCGAGCGGGTGGGCCGGGCGGGCAACATGGCCGTGGGCCGCTGTTCGGCGGCGGCGGACCAATCGTCATGTCGTCCAGTTCCGACCGCCGTTATAACCTGACGCTCACCGCGGGCTTTCGCAATCTATTCAATAACGTGAATGTATCCAATCCCAACGGAACGCTCGGATCGCGATTCTTCGACATCCCGAATTCGCTACAGGGAGGTCCGTTCTCCTCCGGCAACGCTGTCAATCGCCGCATCGAGCTGCAAGCCCAGTTCAGCTTCTGAGCTATGCAGGATCAATCGTGCGGCACGGAACATGTGGGGACGGCCGCCTCGGCCGTCCGGGCGGAGCGGAGCTCCGCGGCCGCTTTGTACTTCCGCATAGTATCCTGAAAGTAAGGGCGCACACGCGTCCACACAATCGCTTGCCTTTTCCTTCCATCCATCCGCCGATCGATCGGCGCAAGTTTCTAAAGCGGACCGTACTCGCCGGAATTGGAGCGATTGCCGCCGATTCTGTCCTGATCGCGCCTAACTTCCCACGCGTTGTTCGGCGGGATATCTTGCTTCGGCGCTGGCCTTCCCGCCTTGACGGATTCACGATCGCCCTGCTGAGTGATTTTCACTACGATCCGGTGTTTTCGGTTCATCCCATCCGGCACGCGGTTGGCAAAGTCAATGAGCTCCAACCGGATCTCGTCGTCCTGACCGGAGACTTTGTCACGGCACCTACCTTCGGTAGCTCGGAAAAGGCCGCGGATGCAGCCGAACCCTGCGCCGAACTGCTGAAACAGCTCCGCTCTCCGCATGGGTTGTGGGCGGTTCTGGGAAATCATGACGCCTTCACCGATCCCGACCGCGTTACGGCTGCGCTGCAGAGGAACGGCATTCAAGTTCTGGATAACCAGTCGGCCGCAATTGAAAGAGATGGCGGAAGATTTTGGCTGGGCGGCGTCGATGACATCCTGGATGGCACGCCCGACCTCAACGAAACGTTGAAGCCAGTTCCGCCTTCCGAACCGGTCATCCTGCTCGCGCACGAGCCCGACTTTGCCGACACCGTGGCGAGTTATCCGGTCGACTTGCAGCTCTCCGGACACACGCACGGAGGCCAAATCAGGTTGCCGTTCGTACCTCCTCTGTTTTTGCCTGAATTGGGCCGAAGGTATCTTTCCGGGCTGTACAGGATCGGGAGTTTGCAGCTGTACACGAACGTGGGTCTGGGGACGATCAACATTCCGGCGCGGCTCAACTGCCCGCCCGAGATCACCTTATTCACGATACGGCGATCGTCTGGGATTTAGAGTGCAATCCTGTTCACAGCGGTGGCGCGTCCGCTTGAAGAATGACATCTAACGCGATGTAAACAAGATACTTATGTAACGAGAAGCCTGGCCTCAAACTTGCGAGTCCGCCTACGGGGACGAAAAATGCTTTCCGGGAAGACTACGAGTTTCGGACTGGTTCTCTCCTTGGCGGTTCTGACATCAGCTCTTGTCACTGCTGCGGTGAGCACTCCGGCGGACGACCAGCGGACGAGCGCGCTGGAGCAACGCGAGCAGCGCCTCTCGCGAACCATGATTCGCGCTTCCCAGTACGTGGATGTGCCCCACAGCGGAACGCGGGCCGCCTGCGAGCAAGTGCAGGCGCCGCAGGCCTTGACGACTCCTGATCCTCTTTTCATCGACGCGACGCACCGGCAGAAAGTGAAAGTCAGCTTCATTATTGGCACTGATGGCCGGGTTCACAGTCCGCTGATTCTCGAGAGCGCCGGACTTGCCGGCGATCGCCGCGTGCTGCAGACTGTCCGTAGCTGGAGATACCGCCCGGCAACCTGCAACGGTGTGCCCACCGAGACCGAAGGGAAAGTGGAATTCTCTTCGTCCGGTCCATAGGTCGAGAGACGATAGCCGCCGGTTCCAGGCTGCGCTAGAATTCGAGCAGCGGGGTGAGTGGTTCGTGGAGAAAGACAATAAAAATCCCAAATTGACGCCGATCAATTCGGCGACCGTGCGCAATTCGGAGATCGATCCCGAAATCATCGATCGCGAAGTCATCGATCCCGAAATAAGAGATATGTACCGTCGCCTGGAGCCGACTATGCGGCGTCCGCGGCCAAGTCCCGAAGCGGTTGCGGCTGCAATGGAGGCCGCGCAGCGGCTGGCGGCTGAAGCGGACGCGGAGGATGCGGCTCGCGACACAGGCCACGACCTCGCGGCCGAAGTTACCGTCCCGTGCGCCGTCTGTGGTTACGGGAATCGCCCGGGCACGAAATTCTGCGGCATGTGCGGCGTCCCGGTCGCGCAACAGGAGTCGGGCGTACCCGATATTCAGCCGCGGCAGAACGGAGCTGCGGCGTCATCGCGCGAAACGCATCACTACCATCATCACTATCACCATCACTATTTTCCGGGCGGAGGTGTCCAGGAGCCAGCGTATTCGCGGCCTGCCATGGAGCCGGTACGCGAAGAAAAATTCCGCCCCAGTGCCGCCCTGCGAGGCGACATGTCCCGCGCGGAGGCGGCTGTCCGGCGCGTCACCCACGAGTGGGTGCTGGCCTGCAACACGAAACACCTCGACGATCTGCTTGAACTCTATGGGGCCGATGCGCTGGTGCTGCGCTCGAACTATCCGCCGATTCGCGGGGCCGCTGCCGTGCGTGAGTTCTTCTTTGGCGCACTGGATGCCGGACTCGGAGAAGTCGAGCTCGAACCTTTGCGGGTTGATGTGGTTGGCGACATGGCTTACGAGGCCGGGCGCTTCAAGGCGCTCATTCCCAGTTCCACCGGCAAACGGAGAGAAGAACGCGGCAAGTATTTGTGGGTCTGTGCGCGCCAGTCGAACGGGGAATGGAAGGTGGCCGCCGATTCCTGGTCGAGTGACTTAACCTTCGGCACGCTCGAAGCCGACGTGCCGATGGGCGCAGCAATCAAGACGACTACACCGAAGAAGAATTCCTGATTGTTGATTTTCAATCAACGATCAACAATTCCGCTCTTGCGGTTGAACGCCCAACGTCGCCAGATCCCTCCGCAGTCCCTCCAGTCCCTGCATCTGAATCACCTGCATGCCCAGTTTCGCTGCGCACTCGAGGTTCAAGGCGCGATCGTCGATAAAGCAACACTCCCTGGCAGAGAATTGCGTCACCTCAAGCGCGACCCGATAGATGTCGGCTTCCGGCTTGCGCAATCCCACATAGCACGAGCTGAAAAAGACGCGAAAAACTTTTCGCAAATCAAAAGTCGCGATGCGATACGCGTTCAACTCGCGCGACTCGTTGTTGATCGTGCCCATGAAATACTCGCCGGAATCGGCCAAGGCTTGAGCGAATTTCAAGTTTTCCGCAAAGGGCTGAGACAGAGTCAACATGTACTGCCGAAACTCCTCTTTGCTGAACGTGCGAGGCCGGTAAAACACCGTACGGTCGAGATATTCATCGAGCGTAATCTTGCCGCGTTCGAATGACGAGACGACCAGTTCGTGGCGGCTGTGGAACTCATCGGCGTCCAGATGAAATTTCTCGAACGCCTTGGCGCGCTCATTGCGGTCCCAGGCATTGGTGAGCAGAACGCCGCCGACATCCCAGAAAAGAGCGCGAATGGTGGACAAGGTTCCTCCTGAAGCACTCAGTTGGTTGCCCCCACCCTTTCGCCCGATTTTGGCGAAGGGTGGGCTGACAATTCACCATTTGTATTCCCACCCTGTCGCTCCAAAGTCGGGAGCGACAAGGGTGGGGCAACCCCTAATTGCTAATGCTTGGACACCGTCGTTCCCGGATGATAGTTGCGCCAGTCGAACCAGTAATCTTTCAGGGCGGGAACGCGGTCGAGGCATTTTCCTCGCGCAGCGCCGGAAATCGCGCATCCCTGAAAATTCCACTCACTCGCGGTGGCGTTATCGAGCAAAGCCCAAGCTGGCGCGGGCGCAGCAGGACTCTGCGGCTTCGATTCATCGGATCCCATGTGCGGGCGAGACGCCCGCACGACAGCCGGCGGGACGCCGGCGCTACTCGAACTCTCCGTCTCGCCTTTCAGGAAGAACTCCGCATCTTTTCCGTCGATGCGGCTGACGAAGACGCGAAACGATTTGCCGTCGGGCCCAACCACCAACAGCAGCGGCGTTCCGTTCACGCGATCCAGCACCGGCGACTGCTTGGCTAGGCTGTCCCAGGGATATGCGCGACTGACATCGCCCATTTCGAGTCCCACCACGATATCGCGTGATTTCAGCTCGGTTCCCGGGAAGCTGATCACCACCGGCAGCTTCGCAACCTCGTGCTCCCAGTTGCTCTCGTACTTCTTGGCATACTTCGCCACCGGAGCGAGAACCTTGCCGTCCGTGACTTCTGACTTCCACTCGCCAAAGGTAAGTTCGTCGCTGGGAACCAGATCGAGCGCTGCGCCCTTCAGTGGTCCATAGATCGCCCGCCCCGTGATCTGCTGCCACCAGGTGCCGGTCTCCCGATCGCGCATCAGAAAATTCTGATTGTTGATGCCCGCGAGGTAGAAGTGCAGGACCCGCCCGTTCACCATTCGTGTCCACACCAGACCGGTGTGACACAGCGTTCAATAGGTGACGGCGACCGGCACGCCCGCCACCACATCATTCAACACGTGATGGTAGGCCATCTCGCGGATGGGATAGGCGCGCGCGTCATTGCCGAAGCGAATGGCGATGATCATCTCGCCCGACTCCAGTTTGCTCGCCGCCTCGCTTTCGAACTGCGCTCTATCGATGGGATGGAACATCCACTCAAAATAGTTCATCCGCGACATCACGGCAGAGAAAGCTGCGAGGACTAGCACAACAGTGAGCACGATTTTGCGGCGCCGGTTATCTGACTCCCACAGTGCAAATGCGAGAACCAGACATACAGCCAGTGCGGCGATCGTTCCCCAAGGTGCAACGTGGCGGACGGCCATCGCCATGGTGAGTGCGTTCGGCGATTGATAACGAAATGGACGAATGATGAACGCAGGAAAAAAGAACAACAGGCAGCCGGCGAGCGCGGCGGCATAGAAGATCGTCCAGGAAAGAGAGCGGCGGGTTCGCATGTGTCAGGAGTTCCGGTAGGGGTTGTCATCCTGGGCAAACCGACTTTGCGCAGAGAAGGACCTGGGCGAGCCGCGCGACGCAGCGCGTTCTTTGCGCTGCAGTAACCGCGCGGCTAGCTCGCATCCTTGCCTGGCGCCCCGCTACCGGAGTTCCACCGATTGTAGCGGATTTCCGCCGAACAAAGGACCCGCCGCGCCGGGGCTGACAATCACTCATTCATTTCGCGTAACCGCGTCGAATCCGCCATGGGCAGGTCTGTTCGGGTGACTCCAGTAACCTTGTCGCGGGCACCTATGGAACCTACGATGACCTAGGTATGACTTTATCTGCCCTGCTCGTGTGCCTGGACGCGAAGGCGTCTGAAGTCCTGCAGCGCGTCCTGAAAGAACTGAAGATTCAGGTCGAACTGTGTCCGGACTTTGCCCGCGCGGCAGTCCGGGCAGCGCAGGATCGTTTTGATGTCCTCATCATTGACGGTGAGTCGGTCAGGGAAGTTACGGCCCTACTGCGGGAAACGCGGCTGTCGCGCCTGAATGAAGCCACACTGGCCATCGTGGTGGTTCCCTCGCAGGACAGCGTTCGCGAGCTGTTCGCCTTGGGAGTGAATTTCGTTCTCTATAAGCCGGTAGCCTACGAACGCGCGTTGAGCAGTCTCCGGGCGGCACGCACGGCGATGCGCCGGGAGAAGCGCAAGAGCGCCCGCGCCACAGTTCATGCCCATGCCATCATTGATTATGCGAATGTGGAGCAGCAGAAGGCGACGCTGGTAGATCTGGCGCAGGACGGCATGTCGGTGTCGTTCGGGAAAAAGCTCCCACCCACAACCAAAGTTTACTTTCAGTTCCAGCTTCCGGGGCAGACCACGAGCATTCGCCTCTCCGGCCAATTGGTCTGGCAGGATTGGAACGGCCGCGGTGGAGTGCAGTTTGTAGACGTTCCCAAGTCTTCGCGCCGCTTGTTGGATGAATACCTGAGCGCGAACTTGAAGGCTGATGCGAAAAACCAATTCTCCGAAGTGACTGTGGAAATGGAAGAACCGATCCTGCCTGAGCCCGTGGCAGTTGGGGAAGGCGGCCATGCAGTAGATACTGAGGCCAGCCCGACCATCGAGAAAGTGGTTGTCCATGTCCGCGAGAGCGCCGCCGCTGCGCCGGCTGTCGCTGCCGAAGCGGATCCCAACAACCGCCGCCAGCAGACCCGCTACAGTTGCCGCATTGGCGCGGAAGTTTACCGCACCGGCATCCCCGTTCCGAATCATTGCTGCTTGACCGACCTGAGCGCGGGTGGTTGCTACCTCGAAGTGGCTTTGCCATTTCCGCAGGGATCGACGATTGAACTTGTCGTGCGCACTTGGGAATTGAAGTTACATCTACGGGGAACTGTGCTCACGTCGCATCCTGGCTACGGGATGGGAATTGGCTTCGAATTGAAAACGAAGGAAGAGCGCAGTAACGTGCAGAAGCTCACCGATTTCGTCGCTGCGAACTCACAGCCGGCATAAGCGAACATCTAATCCGGCGATTACCAGAAAAACTGAAATGGCTCCGGAATTCCGGAGCCATTTCGAACTTACACAGCACTCTGTCCATCCTCAGTATTCGCCGCTTAAGAAACGAAGTCAAGTTACTTAGGGAGATTATCTCTGCATTCTCTCCCTAATAAGAAGGTCTTCTCCACAGTTGGGAGAATGGACCCGGCGGGATTCGAACCTGCATCTGCGACTTGGACAGAGTGCTGTGTTGCCATTACACCACGGGCTCTGAAAAAAGTCTGTCCGATAGCGCAACACTTTGCAAGGATTTGCGTCACAAATTTTTCGCGAGGCGTTCCGAATCGGGAACTCAGCTCCTGTAACGGGCAGGTCTCTTGATCACACCTGGAGGCTACGACCGAACCTGCTCCTCCGCCACAACTTTCTTAAAATAATTCAGCGAAAGTGTCAGCCCCTCTTCCAGTTCAATCTTCGGCTCCCATCCCAGCAGCGTGCGAGCCTTTGTAATGTCCGGGCGGCGCTGCCTGGGATCGTCCTGCGGCAGCGCTTCGTGGCGGATGCGGCTCTTTGAGCCGGTCACCTGCAGCACCATCTTCGCGCACTCGCGAATCGTGAACTCATTCGGGTTGCCGATGTTCACCGGCAAGTGTTCATCCGATTTCGCCAGTCGCATAAATCCGTCGATCTCATCGCTGACGTAGCAGAAGCTGCGCGTCTGGCTGCCATCGCCATAGACGGTGAGATCTTCGCCGCGAATGGCCTGCTTCATGAAATTCGGAACCACGCGGCCGTCGTTCAGCTGCATGCGCGGTCCGTAGGTGTTGAAGATGCGCGCGATGTGCGTATCGACGTTGTGATAGCGCCGGTAGGCCATGGTCACAGCTTCGCTGAACCGCTTGGCCTCGTCATAGACGGAGCGAGGGCCAATCGGGTTGACGTGTCCCCAATACGTTTCTTTCTGGGGATGCTCGAGCGGATCTCCATAGCACTCGGAGGTCGAGGAGATGAAATACTTCGCGCCATATTTGTTCGCGACCTCGAGCGCATGAAATGTGCCCATTGATCCTGCTTTCAGAGTTTCGATGCCGTGTTCCATGTAGTCGACCGGGCTGGCGGGACTGGCGAAGTGAAATACGTAGTCGACCTTGCCGGGATCGAACGGTTCGGAGACATTCTTCTCCACGAACTCAAACCGCGGCTCCGTCCGAAGATGCTCAATGTTGGAGAGGCGGCCGGTGATCAGGTTGTCGAAGACGACAACGCTCCAGCCCTCGGCGAGTAAAGCGTCACAGAGATGAGACCCCAAAAATCCGGCGCCGCCGGTGACCAGAGCCCGTCCTGAACTCAAGCTTTCCGCCCGTTTTTCAGGGCTGCGGCGGGCACTCCGTCGGGATGACAGGCCGCGCGCCCCACGCTGTAATAGGTGAATCCCTGATTGGACATCACCTCAGGATCATACAGGTTGCGGCCATCAATCACGATGGGATACCTCAGTTCCTTTCGGAGGCGCGCGAAATCCAGATTCGCAAACTCTTCCCACTCGGTCAGGATGAGCAGCGCGTCAGCGCCGCAGGCCGCCTCGTAGGGCGAGCTGGCAAACTCAACCTTCGCGGTCAGCACCTCGCGCGCCCGCTCCATCGCGGCCGGATCATACGCGGTAACTTTCGCGCCCTCCTGCAGCAGAGACTGCACCAGAAACAGCGCCGGCGACTCGCGAATATCGTCGGTGCCTCCCTTGAAGGCGAGTCCCAGCACGGCGAGCCGTTTGCCTCGCACCGTCCAGAGCGCGTCATGCACCTTGCGCAGGAAACGGCGCCGCTGGTCTTCATTAATACGCATGATTTCGTCGAGCAGGCGGAAATCGTATCCGCACTCGCGCGCCACGGCGCGGAACGCCATCACGTCTTTCGGAAAGCAGGAGCCCCCGTAGCCGATTCCGGGATTCAAGAATCTCGGACCGATGCGCGAGTCGGTGCCCACGCCATGCACGACCTGATTCACATCGGCGCCGACCGATTCGCAAACCGACGCGACCGCATTGATAAACGAAATCTTCATCGCCAGAAAAGCGTTGGATGCGTGCTTGATGAGCTCCGCGCTCTTGGTGCTGGTTGCGATCAGAGCGGGAGGAATTGAAGCGCGGTCCGGCTGCGGAATGGCATCGCTGCGCCGGTAATAGTCGCCGCTGGTCAGGGGCGCGTAGATCTGGCGCAGAACCTCTGCCGAGCGTTCGCTGTCACAGCCGATTACGATCCGATCCGGGAAAATAAAATCCGTGACGGCCGTGCCCTCGCGCAGGAACTCCGGATTCGAAGCCACATCGAACATCGCCGGATCCGTGCCGTTGCGCAAAATAATCTTGCGCACCCATTCGCTGGTATAGACCGGAACCGTACTTTTCTCGACGATCACTTTGTAGTCATCGATGCCGCCGGAAATTTCGCGTGCCACCGACTCCACATAAGAAAGGTCCGCTTCGCCCTGCTCGGTCGGAGGCGTGCCGACGGCCACGAAAATGGCAGCACTCTGGCGAACCGATTCTTTCAGGTCGTCAGAAAACGTGAGCCGATGGCCGCGATGACGGCTCAGCAATTCCGGCAAGAATTTTTCGTGGATGGGGACCTGGCCCTGGCGAAGGGCGGCCAGCTTGGATTGATCATTATCGACGAGGATGATCTCGTGGCCCAGATCGGCGAAACAGGCGCCCGCCACCAGCCCCACATACCCAGATCCGACGACAGAAATGCGCATTGACGTTCTCCCGGATTACCGCAGTGTTCGTTTGAATTCCTGATTGAACGCGAAACGATTGTACCGATTGTAGGTCAGCTCACGTTCAGGCGAACGCTAAAAAATCTCGCGGAGATTCAAAATGGGAAAACCGACCCAGAACTCGCCGAAACAAATGAAAAGGGGGATGCCCCACGCCTCGCCGTTTTTGCGAGACGTGGGAATTTCGACTGAGCCAGAGCAAGAATGTCGCCGGTTTTGCGAGACGTGGGAACCAGGAAGCCTCTGAAGTCCTACGCCCGAACCCGCCCTAACACTGCGCTCGCGCGCCGGAACCACGGTCGCTCCCGTCGGCGCAGATATCCTGGCATCGTCGGTTTTTTGGCCAGGATCTTTTGTGCCCACTCGCGCGCTTCAGCGGTTCGTCCCTGCGATTCCAGAAAAAGCGCGTAGTGATAATAGGTCTCCGACAACGTCGAAATTCTCGTTGCCTCGCGGAACATGGCGTCGGCTTTCTCAGTCTGACCGGTCCTTGCATAAGCCCATGCCAGCAGTCCCTTGGCGCGATGGAAGTCGTAATTGACGTCGGACTTCAACGTGCGCTCCAGGTCCGGCAAGGCGGCCGCGTAATCTTCCAGTTCGACTTCTGCAATGCCACGCCGGTAGAAGGCATCGATGGAGTCGCTGCGCGCGGCAATCGCCTTGTCATAGCAGGCGCGCGCGCCGGCATAGTCTTTCTGATCGAGATAGAGCAGGCCCAGCTCTTCGTAGTTTCCCGCGGAAGGATTATCCAGAACGATGTGCTCGAGTTCGTGAATGCGGCGGCGCCGCGGAAACGCATGAAAGGAATCGCGCAGCAATCCTGCGTCGGGGATTACCTCAACGACGATATAGATCAGCGCGCCGAACCAGCCAAGGAAAAAAATGATGAACAGCCAGTAATAATCAGGACGCCGGCGAATGAAGTGCACCAGCGCCACTCCTTGCAGGATGATCCCCCACCACGAAAACGCGAAAAGAAGAAACGAACCCATTGTGAAAGACGAACTATAGCAGATGGATCGACCGCTGAGGCCGAAGCGAATCATGTAGGGACAGCCGCCCTCGGCTATCCGGCCGAGCGGAACCCGGCTGTTCAACTCAGTTGTAATGGCGTCATCCTGAGCGGAGCCGTTTTTCAGGCGAAGCGAAGGATCTCCTGTCGCACGATTTCTTGGGGAGATCCCTCGGCCCGCCGGTGAAAAACGCGGGCCTTCGGGATGACCTCCGCAAAGCTATTACTTCTTTGCTGGTTGTGCGGTCGGCGCCGCCGGAGGCGGCGGTGACAAAGCGGTTTTCGCCGCTGGCGGAAGGTTGTCGGCATTCGCAACCAACAGGCTCACTTGCCACATCTGCGTGGTCGAAAGAGTTTTCTCGAATCCCGGCATGCCGGTCATGCGGATCCCGCCCGCCACTTTCCAATACGACTCGCCCGGCGGATCGTCCGTCACCCCCTTGCCTTCCATCAACTTCGGTGGCTTGGGAAACATCCCCGTGGCGATCGGCGTCATGGGAACGCCCGGCAGCCCGTGGCACACGGCACAATGATCCTTGTAAATCTGAGCCCCTGCGGTGAGGTTGGCGTCATTGACCGGAAGCGGCACAGACTTAGGAACCTCTTTATCAAGCCGCGCGTGCAGCGCCATGTTGGCAAACATTCTTTCGAAAGGCATCGGAGGCGCCGAAGTCGCAACCGGCGCGAGACCTCTGGCGAAGTAGAAGTAGATCACTAACGGAAAGAGAATTAATCCGATGATGACTCCGAACAGGAACCTGCCCATAGGCTGCATCTCCTCTGGATACACGGGAGCATCGATGGTAGCAGATGGCGGCAATGGTCCGGCGCGATGGTAAACTCGCACTGCGATGCTCATTCATCTGGAATGTACCCGTTGCGGAGAGCACTATCCGTCTGATCGTCCGCAGACAGTTTGCACCAAAGACGACGGTATTCTTTACGCGCGCTACGACCTTCCTAAGTTGAAGAAGACATTTTCTGCAGCGCGCCTCGCCGGCCGCGCTCCGACCATGTGGCGCTACGATGCGGTGCTGCCTGATGCCGATCCTGTTTCGCTCGGCGAAGGCTTCACGCCTATGCTCGCCAGCCGCGAGTTTCCTAATGTGTACATCAAAGATGAAGGACTGAATCCCACCGGCTCGTTCAAGGCGCGCGGGCTCGCGGCGGCCGTGACCATGGCCCGCCACTTCGGACTGAAGAAGCTCGCCATTCCTTCTGCAGGGAACGCCGCCAGCGCGCTCGCCGCCTACGCCGCCCTTGCCGGACTCGAAGCGCACATCTTCATGCCAAGAGATGTGCCCGCGGCGAATCGCGTCGAGTGCGATTACTACGGCGCGCACGTCACGCTGGTCGACGGTCTGATCAGCGACTGCGCGAAAAAAGTGGCCGAGCTAAAGGATTCCGAGGTTTGGAAAAGCGACGGATGGTTCGACGTGAGTACCACCAAAGAGCCTTACCGTGTCGAAGGCAAAAAGACGATGGGCTACGAAGTCGCCGAGCAACTGGGATGGAAGCTGCCGCAGGGCATCATCTATCCGACGGGCGGCGGCGTCGGCATGCTCGGCATGTGGAAGGCGTTCGAGGAAATGGAAGCCCTGGGATGGATCGGCTCCGAGCGTCCGAAGATGATCTCGGTGCAGGCGGCGGGCTGCGCGCCCATCGTGAAGGCATGGCAAGAGGAGAAGTCGCAATCAGAGATGTGGAATGACGCTGCCACTCTGGCGTCTGGTCTGCGCGTGCCAAAACCGTACGGAGATTATTTGATTCTCGACATTCTGAAGAAGAGCAAGGGAACTGCGCTCACCGCAACTGACGAGGAGATTGTCGAAGCCGTCCGGCATTGGGCCAAAGTTGAGGGCGTCTTTGCGGCTCCAGAAGGCGCCGCGTGTCTGGTGGCCTATTGCAAACTGCGCGACATCGGATTCTTTGAGCCGGAAGACACAGTCGTTCTATTCAATACGGGCAGCGGATTGAAGTATCTGGATGTTTTAGATGCAGGTGTGGCGCGGGCGCCCTCGCCCGCGAAGCCAGTGCAAGCCGCTAAGCCCGCGGCACGCCACATCGGCGGAATCATCGGTCCGTACTGAGAAAGCCGTGCGGGATAAACGTTCTATTCACTCGCCAAAACTCATCGACATGTGCATGTAATACGGAGCGACAGGTGGGTGTGGGAATTCATCTTTTTCCAACGTCTGCCGCACACAGCTAAAAACATTGTTTTCGTGATCTACGTATAGCTGCGCCACGCGACCATCTTTTCCGATTGCCGCAATGAATGAGAATGGCGACTTGTCCGGGTGATCAGTGGAGGCTAAGCATACGTTAAGGATCGGACCGTATTTTCGCTGGTAGTAAGGGTTCAAATTACGCTGAGCATATTCCTGTATCGCTGGGGTTTCGTCTTGCGCATCTGCAAGAGCGGCAGCTTGTTTGAATGAGCTATTCATAGGGGTATCGTGGGCTTCGCTGTTAGCAACGTTCATTTCAATGCGGATGTAGAAAGGAGAAATCGGCGGACGTGGGAATTCGTCCATTTCCAGCGTGGGCCGGACACAGTCAAATATATTGGTTTCATGATCGGTGTAGGTGCGTAAAACACGACCATCTTTTCCGATTGCCGCGATCAGTACGAAGGGCGACGTGTCGCGGTGTTCAGTTGTTCCCAGACAGGACTGAAAGATGGGTATGTATTTCTGCTGGTAGTACGGCATCAGGTTCCGCTTGCCGTAGACCTGGACTGCGGGCTCTTTGCGCTGGGCAAGTGCCAACGCACTGGCCTGTTCGAACGAACGGGCAAGGTCTCCTGCGATGCTGTAGGTCGTTAACAGGGAAATGAAGATAACGGAACAGAACCTCTTCATGGATTGAATTGCACTACCATGGAACGCAGGCCGCAAGTGACCTAAGTTTCAAGGACCTCTGGGGCGAAGAGGAGTTTCCGGTGGCCGACCGCCTCTGCTACCGCGACTCTCACATTGACGGAATCATCAGTCCGTATTAGGTTTCAGGGCGCGAGGACTCAACTTCACTTAGGAGACTTTGCCGAGAGGCTGAACCACCGTAGTGTTTCCCTCGCCATTGGCTGCTTTCCGTTTTCCCGCGGTCTCACCTGCACACAGTTCGCAAATGTGTCCGCGGGTCTCCGCCTGAATGTAGTCTCTAAGCGCCTGAGACGGGAAGAACCAATCCCCTTCATCACGGCAATCGGAAAACCGTGTATGAAGTTCTCGCTTCATCGGCCAATCACGCGCTCCTTGCTTGAGCGGAAGGCATCCGAGGAACTGAACTTTTTCTCCGAGCGAGCGAACGCGAACGACTGGGCACACGCTGAAATATGTTCCTCGTGAGCAGCCAATCTTGATCCGTTGCGTTACCAGATCGAGAGCAAAGTAGACATAAGCGGTCATTGAAGCACTTCTATCACATCTTCTTCGAAGTGAGATCAGGTGGGGGTTTACAAACTTGGTTCCGGCGGCAGGCCCGTCGCGAGACAGTAAGGTCCCTCCCCCGGCTTGGCCGCGTTCAGGATGACATCATCTTTGTTTACAATGAAGGTGTCCATGACTGACCGCTTGTACTATCAAGATTCTTTTCTGTATCACTTCGACGCGACGGTGCGCTCAGTGACCGATTACCCGCGCCCAGGGCTCATTCTCGATCGCACCGCGTTCTATCCGACCAGCGGAGGCCAAGTCCACGACACGGGATGGATAGTCCCCGTCGACGACTCTGACCCATCGCTCTCCCACTATGTGGAGTCGAGCCAAAAACATCGCGTCAGTGAGGTTGCAGAGACCGAGCACGGGGAAGTGATTCACTATTTGGAAGCGCCTATGAGAGACGTACGGCCCGGCACCCGCGTTCGCGGCGAGATCGACGCCGAGCGCCGTCGCGATCACATGCAGCAGCATTCGGGACAACATGTGCTCTCTGCTGCGTTCGTGCGCCTCTATAACATGCCGACGGTCTCTTTCCACATGGGCGACGATTATTGCTCGATCGACCTCGAAACTCCGAACTTAACGAAAGAACAGATCGAAGCCGCCGAACGGCTGGCCAACGAAATCATTCTGGAGAATCGTCCGGTCGATATCCGTTTCGTCACGCGTGAAGAAGCAGGGAAGCTGGGCCTCAGAAAGATTCCGCCGACCGAGCGGGACGAGCTTCGCCTCATCGACATCCGCGATTGGGATCTCTCCGCCTGTGGTGGAACGCATGTAAATCAAACCGGCCAGATCGGCTGCATTCTTTTGCGGAAGGCGGAAAGAGTCCGCCAGGGATGGCGCGTGGAATTCATCGCGGGACGGCGTGCCGTCGCCACAGCTCGCCGGGACTTCACCACTCTCACCGAAGCCGCGTCACTTTTTTCGGCGTACACCTACGACGTTCCACAGCAAGTGCGCAAGTCGCTCGACGAGATGAAAGCACTGCGCAAACTGCGCGAGCAAACGCTCGAAGAATTGGCCGAGGCGCAGGCTGCGGCATTGCTCGCTGAAACTCCCGAAAAAAAAGGCCACAAACTGGTCGTACGCACTGTTTCCGATCGCGACATGAATTTCCTGAAGCTGCTGGCGCAGAAACTGACGCGTCTGTCGCCGAACGTCGTCACATTATTGGGAACAAAAACCCCGCAACCGTCTCTAGTATTCGCGCAATCGCCTGGACAACCCTTCGACCTCGCGTCACTCATGAAGAAGACGATGTCCGATCTCGGTGGCCGCGGCGGCGGCAGCAAAGACATGGCGCAAGGCGGAGTGCCGGGCGGCGACAAGATCGAATCCACGTTGCAGAGCCTGGCCACGAGCCTGAATTCGTAACGTCGGCCTCTCCGCTGGAGTTCTTTTGCGAGTGTGATTAAAATCACATTCGGGCCAAAACCCCGGAGCTACAATTTTTTCGTAACTGATCCTCCGGCCCAGAGGAGGTCCTGTGAACCGAATTGTCCTTGTAGTTTCCGCACTTCCTTTCTTCCTTTTCCCGATCGCCGCCCAGCAGCAATCCCCGAACGCCGCGCCGCCCAAGGCGTCTGCATACGCGGCGATTCCGGTGACGGCCGCGAACGCCGCGAACCCGGTTAAGCCGACTGCCGAGTCTCTGGCCCGCGCCAAGAAATGGTGGACGCTGGATTGTGAGATGTGCCACGGCACGAACGGCGATGGCAAAGGCGACACCGCGAAGGATATGAAGCTGACGCTCCCCGACTTCAGCGATCCGGCTAGGTTCAAAGATCGCACCGATGGGGAGCTTTACTGGATCATCAAGAACGGGCATAACGACATGCCCGCGGAAGGCCCGCGGATCACTACGGAACAGGGTTGGGATCTGGTCAACTATGTTCGCTCTTTGACGAAGAAGAAAGAAGCCGAAGCCAAGCAATAATCCACGAAAGTCGGAGCTGCGCCCGACTCTGGCCGCGTACTTGGCGACAGGGTGGGGAGCTCTAATTTATCCCGCACGCCGAAAGCGATTCGACCTGTCGTCATCGTCGGCCGCAGGCAGCAGTCCAACCACGCCGCGCAGGTTCTCCCACGCCGCATCATTTAACGACGGTTCGGCGCTGACCAGTTCGCGAATCATTCCCCAGGCGGCCATGTTGAGCGCGCCTTCTGGTGGCAATCCCATGGCGAGCGAGACCGCACATTGCGGACAGAAACAAATTCGGTTGGCCGACGATTTTTGCCGTGGCCGCACACCTACGGTCTGGGCAAACATGTAGACCGCGACGGATTTATCACCGGACTCGATCTCGCGCTGGCAGCGCAGGCAAAAAAGACCTTGCACAATTCCTCCCCACGTTTCTTTGACAGCGTGCCTTTACTCTCAACTCCCGGTTGCCGTGGGGACAAGTATGAACAGAGATTCCCGGGACGCAGCGGTCAGGCGGCCCGGCTCTGAACGTTTGCCTTTGGTGAGGCGTCGATTGGCCGTGTGCCGTCTTCTCGAGTGCGCGGATAAGGTTTCTTGGCTCGGTAGGTGCGCGTCAGCTCCAGGTAAATTCCAATATCGCGGTCCAGATCCGATTGCTGACCGTCGAAGTAAAAATTCCTGATCGGGATCCCCCCGTACTCCCGGCTGAGCTTGGGATAAATCGCTTCGCTCACAACGCCGTTCATGCAGGTAAAAGGACTGATGTCCACGATGCCATCCACTCCATGCAAGGCTAGATACGCGCTCCGTCCCAGGTTCATCACCATCTCGCCCTCCGCGCCGGGGAACGGAAGATAGGGCCGCGCCAGTTCCAGCACTTCGTCCGTCCCAGGTTCTTCGTATCCCGCAAACTGCTGGGTAAAGAGCGATTGCAATGCGTGCTCGTCGGAGTGTTGGATGTAGGAGCGCAGTTTTGATTTCACCATGTCCCAGGAATAGGCTCGACCTGCGAGACGGAGGTTGCGCACCTCTTCCATGTTGGTATAGCCGATCCACTCGGCGATATCGCTCATCCAGCACTCGGCCCCGTGCGCCTCCAACCGGCGCAGAAGATCCTGATTGCTGAAGCGATTGAGCCGGCAGAAAATTTCTCCCACTATGCCGATGAGCGGTCTCTCCTGGTCGCGGTTTACCGGTACGGACTGGAACCGCTCCTTTGCCCGTAGTAGCCCATTCGTCACCGATCGCATATGGCAGGCCGTGTTCGAGCAACAATCCTCCAACGTCCGGCACAGGTCGACGACAGACTCTTGATAAGCCCGATCAGCTGTCCCCGCCTGCGTTTCGTAAGGCCGCGTCTGCAGCAGGAGCTTTCGCAGGATGTCCGCCGACACCAGGGCCCGCCAGGCCGCTCGCACGAAGGCATTGTCGAAGTCTTCAAAGTCGCTGTAACCGTGCTCGCCGTGCGGCGAGAACACTCTCACTTCTCCGTATCCTTGGTCTCGGAGTACCTTCCGCAGAAATGGAGCGTACTGCCCGAAGCGGCAGGGACCATCGGTTGTCCCCATAAAGAAAACGGTCCGCTTCGCGTCAAACCCGGGCTGCCGTACGATCTTCAGGAAGTCTCCCGTCGTAATCTTCGCCGGAAAACATTCATCGCCGTTGGTGTACTTGCCTCCCAATTCGAGGGTGGTCTCGTCCGAAGGTGGAGTAATCTGGGCTTCGATCCCCATCCAGCGCAGCACGGCACACAATGCCTTGACGCTTCCCTCCGCCATGGCCGGGACGTACACCTTCTTCCCAGCCAGCGGATGGCTGGCCCCGATTTTCCGTGTTACACAGCGATGGGTAAAGACTGGCATCGTAAAAACCCCGTACTATCGAGATAAGCTTCGCACCGCGTGATGTAGCCCGCGTCGTTCGAGTGACCGTCAAATTGCAGCACCAGGCTGGGCTTGCCGGAAGCTTCATCAAGAAACGACTTCAGATATGAATCCGGCCCGCATTTGAAGTTCGAGATGTAAATCAGATGCAGCCCCGGCATCCGCCGCGCGATCCGCGCCGCCGCCAGAATCAGTCGCCCCGAGTTCCAGTACATGTTGTCATTGATATGGGCAACCGACTCACCGTCGAGCGGCAAGAAATCCAGCGGGATGACATTGATGCCGTAGAGCGTCCGCAATTTGCGCGGAATGTCACAGCAGACGGCGCGGTCGTAAATGTTGTAGGGCCGGCCGAGCAGCACAATCGCGGGCTCGCCCGTGAGCTGTATTTCGCGTAATGTGCGCATGCCCGCTTTGGCAAGCGCGTCGCGAAATTGCTGTTGCGCCACGTAGCCCTTGGCGACGGCGGCATCGCTGGTTTTTCGGCTCCGACCAAGTTGTTTCGCCAAGAAACGCAGCTCTTCCCGCACCAACTTCGGCCCCTGGCGAAAATGGACGGTCGGGGACAAAAGCTTCCCCTCGAGATCGCTTTCCAATTTTGCCGTCGCGCGAACCACGAAAGGCAAAGTCTGGTTCCACGGACACAGTTTCGACTCGGCCTCCATATAGGGTGTTTCAGCGTCCACGGCATTGGGCAGCAGAATGTAGTCCACTCCCTGCCTCAGTAGCGTTTGCACGTGTCCATGCGTGACCTGCACCGGAAAGCAGGGCTGGGCAATCGCCAGTTCCTCCCCAGCCGCCGCGATACTTCCGTCGGTCGAGGGGGAGACCACAACCTTGCACCCTAGTTCCTGAAGGTATCTGCTCCAGAAAGGAAAGCGGTCGAAATAAAACATGGCGCGCGGAATCCCGACCGTCGGGCGGCTAACTACATCTTTGTCGCTCCCTGAAAGCGGGCGATTCTTCTGCCCCTCTTGCAAGGCTTCGAGCAGGTTGTCCCGGTAGCTCAGCAGATCGTCGATCACTGGTTCGCGCTCGGTGCGCGCGCGCTTGCGGAATTTATCCGAACACTGGTCACCCCAATAACTCTTCTCTCCATCGATGACAAATTCTTTCATGTCGCAGTAGTTCGAGCAGGCACGGCAGACAAAATCGCGGCTAGTCCATTGCACGCGCTGCAGATCGAACCCGCGGAATCTGGTCTTCTCCCCGTTGACGTGCTCTTCTGAATAGTGGACAGCCCTCCCAGGTTGTGCGGCGCTTCGCGTCATGCGGTCGCGGGCGATCAGTGCCATGCCGATCGCGCCAATCACTCCGTTGTGCGGGGGGACCACGATCCGCTTTTTCAGAATGACCGAGAATGCTGCCGCCACCGCATCGTTATAAGCGGTGCCTCCCTGAAAGAAGATCGTCTCTCCGATGCCCCGTCCGCGCACTACGCGGTTCAGATAATTCAACGCGACCGAGTAGGCCAGTCCCGCGCATAAATCAGCAACCGAAGCCCCGCGCAACAGCAGGCTGCTGACATCTCGCGCCATGAAGACCGTGCAGCGCTCGCCCAACCGGATTGGCTTCTGAGACGACAGCGCCAGTCGCGCAAACTCGCCCTGGATCGCGACTCCCAACTTTTCCGCCTGCTCCTCCAGAAACGAGCCGGTTCCGGCGGCGCAAGCCTCATTCATCGTGAAGTCCACGACCACGCCCTCGCGAATGCGGATGAACTTGGAATCCTGCCCGCCAATCTCGAAAATCGTATCGACCTCAGGCATTTTTAGCTGGCGGCACACATGCATGGCGCCGGTTTTGTGCGCGGTGATCTCGTCATTGACGGTGTCAGCTCCGGTAAGTTCGCCAATCAGTTCTCGCCCGGAGCCAGTGGTGCCCACTCCGCAAACAGTGATCAGTTCTCCGAGTTCCTCTTCGATTTCGCGCAACCCCGCGGTGACCACTTCAATCGGACGGCCCGCAGTAGGCACGTAAATCTCTTTCAGCAACTCGCCATGGGAATCAATCACCACCAAATTCGTGCTCACCGACCCGACATCGATTCCCAGATAAGCATCGACGCGAACTCCAGGTGGCAGCTGGCGAAGAGCCGACGCCCGGTCCCGCAGCAGATTCACGTTTTCCAGCGAGAGGGCCTCAGTCGTGGGAAATTCCTCTGCCGGTGCCTCAACCGCATTTTGTGGAGACGGTTTGGGGATTTTGAATTCCTGTTCACGCGCGTCCACATGGGTGCCCCACTTCTGGCCGTTTTTGATAGAAGTCGGAACTCCCTGATCTCTTGCGAGGAAACTTGCGCCGAGTGCCGTCATCCAGCAGTGCAGCTCCGGAACCAGAAAATCCTCTTCTTTGAGCCGGAAGGCGTCGCGCAGCGCGTCCCGCACTCCGGCATTAAGTGCGACTCCACCGACGAACGCCACCGGGGTGGAGATCTGTTTTCCTTTCACGATGCTGGATTTGAAGTTTCGCGCCACGGCCTCGCACAACCCGCGCAGAATCTGGTCTGTGGAATAGCCCTTCTGCTGGGCATGGATCATGTCGCTCTTGGCAAATACCGAACAGCGTCCCGCCACCCGTGCCGCACAGCTGGCTGTGCACGCGGCATCACCGACGTCCTCAACGTCGTACAGAAGGCGGGATGCCTGTTGATCGATGAACGACCCCGTTCCAGCCGCACACTCTGTGCTCGCTTGGTAGTCGAGAATGCCCAGCCGGTCTGCCCCATTGGCCGCCCCAAGACGGATGTACTTCGAGGTCTGTCCCCCCATCTCGAACACCGTCCGCACCTCCGGATACAAAGCGCGCACGCCGCGCGCCAGCGCCCGAAATTCGTTCTCAAATTCAATGCCGAGCGCAAGAGAGACCGTGCGTCCGCCGGATCCGGTGACCCGTATGGCCGAAATCGCTTCTTTCCCCACGCCCTCGCAGAACTCAGTCAGCAGCTCGGATGACGTCGTCAGTGGACTACCCTGAAGCCTGCGGTAAGTGGAGATGACAAACGCCCGATGGCCAAGCCCATTATGTCCGGGAAGGTGGGGAACAACGAATTTCACGCTCCTGGCGGCCAGGCGCTCGAACAGATGGGATTGTTCCGCGTCACAGGAAGCGGCCAGCTTTATGCTGACCGCGCCGACATCCAAACCGAGGCTTATACCCATGGGCTCCTTGGGCGATAGTACCGACTCCGCTCGGAGGTCTGATTTCGGGAGAATATAGGCGGTCGCATCATCAATGACAGTGACCGGAATCACATGGACGTTCGGAACTGAGGACGGTTCCATCGTCATTCCACGAATACTGCCCCAGCTAGCTCCGCAAGCGCTGCTCAACCCAGGTAGCCCCAGATTTCATCTGCGACCTCATTTGAGCTCCCACCGTTTGTGTGGTTAAAATACGGCGAGCTTCGCTTCGGGGGACGTGCCATGAAGATTGGGTTCTCGCTTCCCAACATTGGGCCTGTCAGCACTGCAGAAGCCGTTAGCAAAGTGGCGCAACATGCCGAGACCCTCGGATACAGCAGCCTCTGGACCATCGAACGCCTTTTGTGGCCGTTGAAGCCGCAAAGACCCTATCCTGGCACTCCGGATGGATCGCTGCCGGAAGTCTACAAACATGTGCTCGACCCGCTCGATGCGCTGACGTATGCCGCGGCGTTGACGAAGAAAATCCGCCTTGGAACCAGCGTCCTCGACATGCCTTACCACAAGCCACTGGTGCTTGCGCGGCGCCTGACCACCATTGACGTTCTTTCGAGTGGACGCCTCTGCGTGGGTTTAGGGCTGGGCTGGTCCAAAGACGAAATGGACGCGACCAACTCCGACATCACCACGCGCGGCGCCATGGCCGACGAATTCATTCCTCTGCTTAAGACCATTTGGACCACGAACCCGGTCGAGTTCCACGGAAAGTTTTTTAACGTTCCCAAGTCCTATATTGACCTTAAACCCGTGCAGAAGCCGCATCCCCCAATTTATTTGGGCGCCTTTGTTCCAGCGGCTCTCAAGCGCCTGGCAAGGCTCGCTGATGGCTGGAATCCCGTCTTTCTTCCCATTCCCGTGATGGCGGAAATGTTCAAAGGCATCAAGCAGATGGCGAAAGAGGCCGGCCGCGATCCCGGTGCCATCTCCATGATTGTGCACGCCGGGGTGTTTGTCACCGACAAGGCGCTGGGCAAAGACAGAACTATTTTCACCGGCTCGCTCGAACAAATCGCCGACGATGTCAGGGATTGCGCCAAGATCGGCGCCGAAGAAGTCTTCTTCGATCCCACCTTTGCTCCCGACGGCCAATCGCTCGATCGATGGTTGTCACTGCTGGACGAACTGAAGCCGATGATGAAGGTGAGCTGAACCTCAACTCCTAGTCTTGCCCCACGACGTAACACGCTCCGGTGTAATTCGCAACACCGGCGCGTCGTCTGCCAGCATGTCGGCAGCATATTGCGGATACTTCGCTTTGAGTTGCTCGATGGCCCTGTGCCATTCTGCCCCCGCCGATAGGATTTCAGCTTTGCCCCGCACCAGCACATACCATAACCGTGACCAGTCTTCGTCGTAGTGATCCACGAGCAAGGCCACTTGCGGCATTCGTTCTATGTTTCTGATTCTCGCCAGTTGGTCCGCGCTCACCCGCTTCGGTTTACGGTCAATCGCCGAATAGAAGAGCGTTCCATCGAAGACGAAGCAGATGGGAACGAGGTGTGGCGTCCCCTCCGCGTCAAGCGTGGACAGGCGCGCGACGCGGGCTGCTTCCAGCTTCGCGCGAACATCAGGCGAGATAAGTGGAGGTCCGGCCATCGCAAGCAGCGCTGATTCTAATCTTTAATCCGGGGACATGTAATTCCGGGACAGGAAATCCCGGCACGGATCGTGCGTTCACTGGTCCCTGCAAATCGGAAAAGGCGGGACTGTCCCGTCTGTTCAGGGTCTCTTCTTGGACCTTTTCTGATGTCATTCCGAACCGGGCCAAAGGCCCGGTGAGAAACCTGTTTTTTGTGGATCCGAACAAACAACAGATTCTTCACCGAGTCTGCGACTCGGTTCGCAATGACATCACACAGTTCGGGTAGGCGCTGTTTCAGGGTTATTACCTTCGATATCGATGGAAAAGCGGTAATCCTGATATCGTTAGCCGATACCCAGACCAATTCACGGAATTCAGCCGATGTCCGCAATTCTTCCATTGCCTCTCAGCTCGCTGATCGTTTTGCTTCTTATCGCGGCTCTCTCGATCTTCCTCGTCTATCAGGTGTTCAGAAAATTGCGGGACGATGCAGAGGCTCCCGGCCGTCTGGAAATGCGCGTCGAAGATCTCGGTGGTTTTGGCTGGACCCCGCTCATTCTGGTCAGCGTGCTCGGACTTTTTGTCGAGATGTTGATGATCCGCTGGGTCTCGTCGGAGATCCGGATCTTCGCCTACTTCAAGAATTTCGTGCTGGTCGCGTGTTTCCTGGGATTCGGGCTGGGTTGCTACGTATGCCGCCGGCGCGTTCAGTTGGCGGCTCTGCTCACGCCGCTTCTGCTGCTCGCGTTGATCCTGCGAGCTCCCATTCCCGCCTTGCAGCGCTGCGTTGACGACCTGCCGCAATTACTCGGGGCGAGCGTCGAAGTTCACACCTGGGGCGTTCCTGCCATTCCCACCAGTTGGGGCGGCATGCTCCTGGCGATGATCTTTATTGTTCCGCTCTTCGCCTTGATCGCCACGGCATTCATTCCGTTTGGCCAATTTGTGGGCTGGTATCTGGAGAAAGCTCCGAAAGGAGTCGCCGCCTACAGCGTCAATGTGCTCGCCAGCCTGGCCGGCATCGGCGCATTCACTTTGCTGTGCTTCTTCAATCAGCCACCGTGGGTCTGGTTCCTGGTTGCGGGAATTTTGTGTTCAGCGTTTCTGTGGCGGAATGCCGGAGCTCGTAGAGTCGTTCCCATCGCCTTCCTTGTGTGTGTTGCCCTGCTCGCGCTTCCCGAGGATCGGAACGCCAAGACCTACTGGTCGCCGTATCAGAAGCTGTCAGTTCTGCCGCTCTATGACGGCAAAGAAGTGGTTTCCTATGTCCTGACCACGAATAGTTCTCTCTATCAGAGGATCGTGGACCTCTCGCCCGAATTTGTTCAAGCACATGCCAATGAGTTCCGCTCGCATCCGGTCGATCAGAATTCCTACAATCTGCCATACCGGTTTTATCCCTCGCCGCCGTCGGTGCTCGTTTTGGGGTCCGGGATGGGCAACGACGTGGCTGCCGCACTCCGTAATGGAGCGGGCGACGTGGTGGCGGTCGAGATCGATCCGCTGATTCTGAAGCTGGGCCGGGAACTGCACTTCGAGCATCCTTACCAGTCACCGCGCGTACACGTGGTGCTGAACGACGCCCGCAACTATATCGAGAACAGTCACGAGCAATTCGATCTCATCGTCTTCTCGCTGCTCGATTCGCATACCACCACTTCGCACTTCACCAACATACGCATCGACAACTATGTCTACACTAGCGAAGCTCTGGCACGCGCAAAGCAGCTGCTGAAACCCGACGGCCTCTTCGTCGTTAAGTTTCAGGCAGAAACTCCCTGGATTGCCGGACGCCTTTATGACCTGATGCAGACCACCTTTGGACAGAAGCCCGTAGAGTTTCGGGCCGATATTGGCGCCTACGACATGTCCGGGCGTTTCTTCATCGCCGGTTCGATCGAGCGCCTCGCCAAAGCGACTTCCGATCCTTCTCTCGCCGCGTATCTTGCCTCTCATGCCAACATGCCGATGCAGCAAGCCACGGTGACGACCGACGACTGGCCGTATTTCTATCAGCACGCGCCGGGGCTGCCGATCATCGTGATTCTCGTATCGATCGCCGTCCTGATCGTCTTCGGATGGTTCCTGCGGCAGGCGAGCGGTGAAGGAGCACGCATTGATCTGCATTTCATGTTTTTGGGCGCAGGTTTCATGCTGCTCGAAGCGCAGATTGTCAGCAAGATGGCGCTGCTGTTCGGCACAACCTGGATCGTGAATGCGGTGGTTGTGTCGGGACTGCTGTGCCTGATCGTCGCCGCGAATGTGATCTACTCGGTGTGGCGGCGCATTCCAATGTGGCTGGCGTATACCGGCTTGTTTGTGTCGCTGGTCCTCATGTACACCGTCCCGCTGGAGAAGCTGTTCTACGAGTCGTGGATTCTGCGGACGCTGATAGCGACGCTCGCCCTCTGCACACCGGTGTTTTTTGCGGGGATCATCTTCATCTCCAGCTTCGAACGTGCCGGCTTCCGCGGCAACGCTCTTGGATCGAACCTGTTCGGCTCTTTGCTCGGCGGGGTGCTTGAATCATCCTCGATGTGGTTCGGCCTGAAGTCGTTGACGATTCTGGCGGCGGTGTTGTATTTGGCGTCGGCCGTGTTTCTGAAATCAGCGAGCGCTGCGACGGTGCAGGCTGATGCCAAAGTCGACGCGCTAGCTGTGCATTGATGCGCCGCCGTCACTCTTGACAAGTACCTACTCCCATCCTTACAATTAGCACTCAGTAGGCTTAAGTGCTAACACGGCAGCCTATCCCAACCGAATCATAGGGTTACAGAGATTCAATCAGAAGCAACAACCTTCTAACTACCTGAAAGGAGTTCGAATCATGGCGAAATTTGCACCGCTTCACGACCGCATCCTGGTTCGTCGCGTCGAGGAAGCTACCACCACCCGTGGCGGCATCATTATCCCCGACTCGGCCAAGGACAAGCCCCAGGAGGGCGAAGTCATTTCCACCGGAAAGGGCCGCACCAACGACGAAGGCAAGACTTTCCCGCTGGCCGTAAAGGAAGGCGACCGCATCCTGTTCGGCAAATACTCCGGCACCGAGATCAAGATCGATGGCGAAGAGTTCATCATCATGAAGGAAGATGAAGTTCTCGGCATCCTCACCGGCGCCGCTGCCCCGTCGAAGAAAGAACTGGCGGGATCGAAGAAATAACTGTTCGTCTCCTCGGCGTCATCCCGAGCGCAGCCGTTTCCGGTAGACCTCCGGCTTCAGCCGGGGGCGAGCGCAGCGAGGCGGACCTAGGGATCTCGCGAGTAGCGAGGAGTTGCACAGATCCTTCGGCGACGAAAAGCACGTCGCCTCAGGATGAGATTGGGAAGTCGCTGGCGGACACAGCCGCCGGCTTATTAACGAAATTCGAAATTTAGAGGAGACAGACACATGGCAAAGCACATCGTTCACGGAGAGGAATCGCGGCAGGCGATTCTCCGCGGCGTCAACCTTCTGGCCGACGCCGTGAAGGTTACACTCGGCCCCAAGGGCCGCAACGTAGTTATTGAGAAGAAATTCGGTTCGCCGACCATCACCAAGGACGGCGTCACCGTGGCAAAAGAAATCGAATTGAAAGACAGCCTCGAGAACATGGGCGCCCAGATGGTCCGCGAAGTCGCTTCCAAGACCTCGGACGTTGCCGGCGACGGCACCACCACCGCCACCGTTCTCGCCCAGGCCATCTATCGCGAAGGCGTCAAGACCGTCGCTGCCGGAGCCAATCCCATGGCTCTGAAGCGCGGTATCGAGAAGGCCGTCACCACGATCGCCGGCAAGCTCGACAAGGAAGGCAACCGCCAGCCCGGCGAGCTCGACAAGCTGTCGAAGCCCGTCACCGGCGAAATGATCGCGCAGGTTGGCACCATCTCGGCCAACAATGACGAGACCATCGGCAAGATCATTGCCGAAGCCATGAAGAAGGTCGGCAAAGACGGCGTCATCACCGTCGAAGAGTCCAAGACCCTCGAAACCCAGCTCGAAGTCGTCGAAGGCATGCAGTTCGACCGCGGCTACCTCTCGCCCTATTTCGTCACCGACCCCGAGCGCATGGAAGTCGCCATCGAGAACGCCTACATCCTGATCAACGAAAAGAAGATCAGCTCGATGAAGGACCTGCTCCCGCTGCTCGAGCAGATTGCGAAGTCCGGCAAGCCGCTGCTCATCATTGCGGAAGACGTCGAAGGTGAAGCGCTGGCGACCCTGGTCGTCAACAAGCTGCGTGGCACGCTGCAGGTCGCGGCCGTGAAGGCCCCGGGCTTCGGCGATCGCCGCAAAGCGATGCTGCAGGATATCGCCATCCTGACCGGCGGCAAGGCCATCACCGAAGATCTCGGCATTAAGCTCGAGAACGTGCAGATCTCCGACCTCGGCCAAGCCAAGAAGATCACCATCGACAAGGACAACACCACCGTTGTCGAGGGCAAGGGCAAGCACGCTGAGATCGAAGGCCGCGTAAAAGAAATTCGCAGCCAGATCGACAAGACCACCAGCGACTACGACCGCGAGAAGCTGCAGGAGCGGCTGGCGAAGCTGGTTGGTGGCGTGGCCGTGATCAAAGTCGGCGCCGCAACCGAAACCGAAATGAAGGAAAAGAAAGCCCGTGTGGAAGACGCGATGCATGCCACCCGCGCGGCCGTGGAAGAAGGCATTGTCCCCGGCGGCGGCGTGGCGCTGGCCCGCTGCGCCAGCGTGCTCGACAAGGTGAAGGCCGAAGGCGATGAGCAGATCGGCATCAACATCGTGAAGCGCGCCATCACCGAACCCCTGCGCATGATCGTCGAGAACTCCGGCGAAGAAGGCGCGGTGATTCTGGGCAAGGTGCTCGAATCGAAGGAGCCGAACTTCGGCTTCAACGCCCTCACCAACGAGTACGAAGACCTGGTGAAGGCCGGCGTGCTCGATCCGACGAAGGTCGTGCGCACCGCGCTGCAGAATGCCGGCTCGATTGCCAGCCTGATGCTGACCACCGAAGCTTTGGTCGCCGAGATTCCGGAAAAGAAGGAAGCTCCGGCGGCTCCGGGACACGGCGGCGGCATGGGCGACATGTACTAAGGACTGGCCATCCAGGCAGACACGCCTTCGGCGCAATTGTCCGGACGCGCTTTGAAAGGGCGCGGCTTCAGCTGCGTCGAAAACTCCTCAGATCGGTAGAACCAAGGCCCCGCCGCAAGGCGGGGCTTTTTCGTACACGAAGTCCTATACTTACTCCTTCGCATAACTTGGAGAGGATTGATATGACCCAAACCTATCGAATTCGAATTTCGAAGGGCGACCAGCAATTTGAGGCGGAGGGTGACAAACGATTCGTGCTGGAGATGGTGAAACGCTTCGAAGGCGAGATGCCGCCATCTCAGAGAGCAAAAGCCGCCTCCAACCCGGTGGAGCTCGCGTCTTCCAAACAAATATCCGTTGGCGAATTTATTAGACAGCTTGGAATTAAGAAGCACACTGATCTTGTTGTGGCGTTCGGCTATTACCTGGAAGAGCAGGCAGGCCTAAAGGACTTCACCGCCGCAGATATTGGCAATTGTTACTACGAAGCCAAAATGGAGACGACGAATGTTAGTCAGTCGATAATCCAGAACATCAAGCGAGGTTACATGATGGAGGCGAAACGCGACAAGGACGCGAAAAAGGGCCGACGCTACAGGGTAACTGCTTCGGGCCAGGCCTTTATTAAGAAGGTCGCTGCAAGTTCCAACGAAGGTCCCGCATAGGAGAGCGCCTCGATGGCAACGCGCAAGGCCAGCATGCGCTCGGCTGCGAAAGCCCCTGCTATTTCCCCTCTACTTCGCTCAGCATTCGAAGTATTGGAGCATGGGCTGTATCACTACCTGCGGAGTGGCACCCCAAAGGACATGAAGTTCGCCCTTTTACATGTCGATCAAGCCATTGAGTTATTGCTCAAGGAACGCGTCAGGTTGGGCGGTCATTCAATCTACAAGACGCCTAAGGAGACAATCACTATACATGGCGCATATGACATCCTCGAAAACAAACTCAAGTGCTCAATCCCGGAAAAGCCGGACCTTGAGCTTCTTCACGAAGAGCGTAATAACATTCAACACAAATACGCGAACCCTAGCGCGGATGACGCCGCTTTTCACATTGAGAAGGCGATGAAATTCATCCAGAGATTCACGAAAGACGAACTGAAGCTTCAACTAGCGGATTTCTTACCGTCCGAATTTCTTTCCAAGGTTTTGTAACGCCAAAAACGAGACGGCCGTCCTACGAACAACCATCTAAGCTCCTCAGTTCCCGATTTGGACGGGCGGTTGGCCCACCTTCGTGGATTTCGAATGGTGGGGATTGATGTTGGCAACGTCTAACGTGCTGGTTCAGGTGTCCCTCCGGGACACTGGTGTTGTGGTTGGGCGCGCGGTCCCGCCAGTGAACTGGCGGGCTACTATCAGCGGTGCCTCCAGCACTGTCCCGTCTCGCCTTAAAAGATTTCTAAGCGGTGTTCAGCGCTGCCCATTCGACTGCTCGCTGCGCCCGAGCGCTCAGGGCTCTCCGGGAGAGTGCACCGGTGCGTGGAACCACCGATGACTGAAGCTGGATGATTCTTGCTTTTGCCCCGCAGTATGGATCAAATCTTCTTCGCTTCAATGCCACCGAACCCAGGTCCCGGAGGGACCGTCTGACAATAGCCCGGCGCCTTCAGCGCCGGGGAAGCTTGGAAATGATGGAGCCGCGTGCCGTAGGCACGCCTGAAACTTCAATGAGATGTTTCATGCGTCCCGCCGGGACGCGGTATAACTTTGGATGCGACTTACCCCGGCGTTGAAACGCCGGGCTGTTCTCAGTCGTGCCTGCAGAACGTGAAACACTCTATCCCCACACATACCGCGGGTCGTACTCGATCTCATGCTTCTTTAAGAACGCGACAAACTCTTCTTCGAAACTCCTGCGTCGATGATGTTCCTTCTGTCCGCGGATGTACGCGACGGTATCCGCTTTCTGCGAGATCCCGACCGAGAAGGCTCCGTATCCCTGCTGCCACGCGAATCCCTTTCCGTGATTGTCATTCATCCAATGGGAGGACGCGCCTTTGATCAACTGCATGGCTTTGGCCAGCGGCAAGTCTGACGGCAAGGACAATAAAACGTGGATGTGGTTTTCTGTGCCGCCGACGATGAGCGCCTTGAATCCGTTCTTCCGCGCGATGCCTCCCATGAACGCCCAAAGGTCGGATTGAACTTCTGGCGTGATGATGTTCCGACGCTCTTTGGTCGAGAAGACGCAATGCACCAGATCAGAGATGTAGGTATGCGACATTCAGGCGTCCCTCCGGGACGCATCCCATCTTCATGATCAGCGTACCCGGCGTTGAAACGCCGGGCTACTATCAAGCGTCCTGCCGGACGCTTTTCCTTTCCAAATCGGGAATTGAACGCGCTTCCCATAATCCTTAAGAGAATCGGGTCACCGAACATGGAACTAGTTCTCAAACTTTCTCCGGCTTATACTTGCGCGCAACCGGGCGATTACGCTCGCGGAAAGCAGAACGTTTTCCCAAGGAGGACATTCGAATGGGGGCACGCTTCAGTCGGTTCTCGGTATTGGGATCAGTTGTGGGGCTCATTACAATTTTGATGTCGTCGGGCACCGCGCTGGCGCAGCGCAACACAGATAATGCCGTCGCTGCCGCTCTGGCCGGCACGTTCATGCTTTTCTTTCTCGGCGCAGCGCTGGTGATGTATGTCTACATCGCCCTGGCGCTTCAGACCATCGCAACCAAAACTTCCACGCCGAACGCGTGGCTCGCCTGGATTCCGATCGTCAACATTTTTCTGGCGCTGGCCATCGCCAAGAAGCCGATGTGGTGGTTCATCCTGTTTCTGATTCCGCTGGTGAATATCGTGATGGCGGTCATCGTGTGGATGGGCATCGCCGAGGCGCGCCAGAAGCCGAATTGGTGGGGCATTCTCATGATTGTCCCGGTCGCGAACCTGATTGTGCCCGGCTATCTTGCCTGGGCGGATTAAGAGACGCAGGTATTCAGACAAAAAGTGAGTGATGTTATTCCGAACCGAGTCGCAGACTCGGTGAGGAACTTGCTATTTGCCGCGGCCGCCGAAAAAGCAGGTTCCTCACCGGATATAAAAACATAAAGTACATCACCCGCCTGACGCTCACCGACAGCCTCAAAGGTTTTGGCAAAGGCAGAGGCGGAGCCGCGCCCGCAGGCGGATACGCCTGGTACGCGGGAATCTGATCTCTTGGGATCCCATTCTCTCCTATGAGGCCGGCCGCTTCGCCCGCTCGGACCTTCCTTGGCCGCAAATCCGAGCCTCATCCAACCGTGATTCCGGGCACAGAGCGGTGGTTGCTGTTCAATTAGTTTCGCGCTCTCTCTCGGGAATGCGATATAAAGTATCGTCTTCGGGTTCCTCGCAGCGTTCTATTCAGTGGTCTTCGAAAACGTCTGCTTTTGGAGGTTGTCCCATGGCTTCCATTCGCGAGATTTTCCGCAGCCTCTTTTTCTCAATCATTGTAGCCACGTTCACGCTCGTGAGTCTGTCGAGTGCGCAGCAATCCGGCCAGCCGCAGCCCGCACAAACTGCCAGCGATGCCGGAGAGTTGGCTCCTCACAAAATCTTCCCGCTTGCGAATATCCAGGAAAAGGTGATCGGCGAGATCACCCAGGACAGCAAGGTCGCCGCCGCCCGGATGAATGCGAATCATCTCGCATGGGTTGAGGAAGCCAAGAGCGGCCGCACCGTGCGCTTGGACGGCAAGCAAGTGGGAGGGACATACGATGAGATCAAATACCTGGAGTTCAGCGATGACGAAGAACATTTGATCTGGATCGCAAAGCGCAATTCCAAGTGGCAGGTGATCGTCGACGGGGAAGACAAGAGCAAACCTTACGGGAAGCTCACATCGGCGACGCTCAATGCCAACGGCAAACACTTCGCCGTGGGCGCGTGTGAGCAGAAACAGTGCAAATTAGTGGTGGATGGGGAAGAAGCGGGTCCTGAATTCGAAGACATCTCCTACCCGGGTTTCAGCAAGGACGGGGCTCACTATGTCTATGAGGGAAAGCGCGGCAAGGAGTGGGTCGTGCTGCTCGACGGCAAGCAACTCGGCCCCGAGATGCGCAATTTCTCTCGCTGGCAGTTCAGCCCGGACGACAGCCGAGTGGCCGTGGCCGCGCTCTTCAAAGAAGGTTGGACATGGGTCGTCGACGGCGTTCCCGGACCCATGTATGAAGTACTCGGAGAGATCTCGTTCAGTCATGACGGCAAGCACTACGCTTACGGTGGAACAAATTCGAAGTCCGCCGCATTCAAAAAGAACAAGACCATGGGTGCCCTCGTCATCGACGGCAAGGTGGACCGCACCTATGATGGCTCCGGCTTCGGCGGCGGCTGGCAAGGCGCCTTCGCCACCTACAGCATGGTGTCGGGGGTTCGCAGTCTGCGGCCGGACTTCTACGGCCTCTCGGATCCCGAGTATCAAGAGGACGGTTCTCTGGTGTACGCCGCCCGCCGTGGCGATGGCGACGTGGTCGTCTTCTTTCAGGGCCAGGCGGGACCGTCCGTAGAAGATGTGGTCAGTCCGATCCTTCTCACCAAGGATGGTTCGCACATCGCCTACATCGTGAAACGCGGCGACGATTTTGTGCAGGTCCGCGATCAAAAGCTGGGCCGGGCGTTTCCCGGGAAGCGCGCGGCGAGCTTCGTTCCCTTCATTGTGCTGGCGCCGGACGGCTCGCGGCTGGCCTGCGAGATCGTGCGTGGAGGCGGCAACTTCAAAGTAGGCGGGACCGAGCGTGCGCTGCGTCGCATGGTCATAGATGACAAGGCAGACGCGGAATTCGATGCGCTTGGCATGATCCACTTCGTTTTCAATTCCGACCGCAAGCACTATGCCTATGAAGTCCTCGGCGCTTCCGGCGACCGCGACGTTGTTGTCATCGATGGGATGGAAGGGAAGTACTATGACGCCGTCTTTCGCGGAAGCACAAAATTCATTCAAGACGACGTTGTCGAATTCGTTGCCCGGGACAGTGGCAAGTTCTATCGCGTGACCCAAACGATCCGTTGATGAAGAGTTTCACCGGTGCCCCGTTCAAGCTCTGCTTGAGCGGGAATTACAATGATCCTCACTCATCCGATGCAAGGATTCCGCATGCGCCGTCTCATCCTTTCCCTTGCTGTCGTCCTCTCCACCTGCTCCACTTTCGCGCAGTCGCCCACGCTTAACCTCTGGCCTGGCGTCGCTCCCGGCTCGGAGAACTGGACCCAAAAGGAGCAGACCATCCAGGTTGACTATGGCAGGGTCGTCATCAACGTGGTCACGCCGACGCTCACCGCGTATTTGCCGGAGAAGTCGAAGGCCACCGGCACAGGAATCGTAGTCGCTCCGGGCGGTGGGTGCATCGCACTGGCGATGGATCACGAAGGCATTCAGGTTGCCGAATGGCTGCAGCAGCGCGGCATTGCGGCATTCGTCCTGAAGTACCGGATCAAGGAGAAACAGGGCGATGGCATCCCGCCGGGGATGGACTTTGATGAGGCCTGCAAGTACGGCATCGCCGACGGCATTCAGGCGATGAAGTTGGTGCGGCAGCATGCGGCCGAGTGGGGCGTCGCGGCGGACAAGATTGGCTTCATGGGATTTTCGGCGGGCGCAATGGTGACGAGCGGCGTGCTGCTGCAATCGGATGCGGGGACGCGTCCGGCATTCGCCGCGCCGATCTATGGCGCGCCTTTCGGGGCGATGCCGACGATTCCGGCGAAGCTGCCGCCGATCTTCATGGCGTGGGCGCAGGATGATGATCTCGTGCTCCCGCCTGTTACTAAGTTCTATGACGCGCTGATGGCGGCGGGGAACAAGCCCGAGGTCCATATTTACTCGGCCGGCGGACACGGTTTCGGCATGAAGAAACAGGGCACATCGAGCGATCACTGGATCGATGACTTTTATGGATGGCTGCAGGCGCAGGGCTTCGGGAAATCGCGAAAGTAGTTCGTGTAGGGGGCGGAGGCATTCCTCCGCCCCTACACGAGTAGGGATGACGCCAACATATACGAGCCCGACTCCTGCGATACACTGACTGCAGCCGCACACAACCATCCTTTCCTATGACCGCCAAATTCCGCGTGTTTGCCACCTGTGACATTGGAGAAGCCATCGAACTGCTGCGCCGCCGGGGATACGAGGTCGAGGTCTATCCGCAACCCGAGTCGCCGCCGAAAGAACTGATCATTGAGAAAGTGAAGTCCGGCATCGACGGCCTGATCACGACGCTGCGCGATCCCATCGACGCCGAAATTTTCGAAGCGGGCAAGGGCACGTTGAAGGTTGTCGCGCAATATGCGGTTGGATTCGACAACATTAATCGCGCCGACGCCAATCGCTACAAGATCCCGTTCACGCATACGGCCGACGTGCTGACCGAGGCGACCGCCGAGTTCGCTTTCTTCATGCTGGGCATGCTGGCGCGGAAGATGTGGCCGGCCGAGCACCTGACGCGCGAGAACAATTGGGGATTCTGGCATCCGTATCTGCCGTTTCTGGGCGACGAGGTGACGGGCAAGACGGTCGCGGTGATTGGCACGGGACGCATCGGGCTGGCGTTCATCAATAAATGTGTGGGATTCAATATGAACGTGCTGTGCTACGACCCCGCGTATCAGAATCACGGGTTCGTGAAGGCGATTCAGGAGGTTCACGATCTGCGCCATGTGCGCGGGTTGGTGAACGATAAGCCGTGGATCAAATATGTCGGTCTGGAAGAGGCGCTCGGCGGGACGGACTTTGTCAGCGTGCATGTGCCGCTGATCCGGCCGGGCGAGAGCGATACGCCGACGTATCACCTTTTCAACGAGACAACGCTGCGCATGATGAAGCCGACGGCATATCTGGTGAACACATCGCGAGGGCCGGTTGTGGATGAGGCTGCGCTGGCTCACGCCCTTCGCGAGAACTGGATTGCCGGCGCCGCTTTGGATGTCTACGAGAAGGAGCCGCTGCCGACGGACTCTCCGCTGCGCGATCCGGCGATTTCGGACCGTTGCCGCTTGATGCCGCATTTTGCCAGCGCGGCGAGGATCACGAGGCTATCGACCGATCCTGACAAGGGGATGGCGGGACGGTGCGTGCAGGGGCTGATGGACGTCCTGGAAAGAAATTACGGAGGGGACGCTACGAAGATGCCCTATGTTGTGAACAAAGAGGCGTTTGCGAAGTAACTCTGGCTGCAAGAAACCTCCAGCGCAACATTCTGTAGACATTAGGGTTACAAAAAGAAGACAATGTTTCGCCGAAGAACGGAAGCTTCTAGCGGGTACAATAAGCGAGTGGGTTCTGCCATGAATTTCTCCAGACAAGTTCTGCAAATTGTCGTCTGCGTTTTGGTGGGTGCTCCGGCAATGCTGGCGCTGGACTCTTCCGTGGCGTCGACCGTGAAGCTCGAGCCGCAGCCGAAGGAAGTGCAGCTGCGGGAGGGCGGCTTTCGTGTCGGGCCGCATACCCGGATCTTTGTGCAGCTGGGGCATCAATCCGAGGATCGCATTGCCGCCGAGACGCTAGCCGAACAGGTGGAAGACCAGTCGGGTCTCAGGCTCGACATCCTGGGTATGAAGCCCGCGGGCAAAGCCGAGGACGGCTCTATCGTGCTGGCGCGGCTGCAGGACCATCGCGTGCGTAGCTTCCTGGCTCGCAATGGGCTGAAGGCCGATGAGACGCTCGGCGAGAATGGATACCTGTTGTTTTCGGACCATTCTCATTTAATCGTCGCCGCCAATAGCGGGCAAGGTCTGTTCTATGGTGTGCAGACGCTGCGCCAGTTGCTGCAGCCGGGCGGAAAGGGATTGATCTGCCCCGGAATTGGCATTCGAGACTGGCCGACTCTGCAGAAGGCTGTCACTCCGGAACCTTCCAGTTCACAGCAGGAAATGGCGAAGCGGGAGTTTCAGGCTCCCAAAGCGGAATAGCTTTGTTGGATTTGATTTGAGGCGTCCTGCGGGACGCCTTTCTTTTTTAGGCCAAAGTCGCGAGTCCTGAGTCCCAGGCCTTTTTCTTCGCATACAATCCACACATGTTTTCTGAGCGTACGAACTGGAAGCTGGGGCGGAACAGATTTACCCAGGCGATCGAAGAAGCGCGCGGCGCAGGGACAAAGCTTCTGGACTTGACTGCGTCGAATCCCACGCGGGTCGGACTGAAGTACGACAGCGCGGCCATTCTGAGCGCCCTCGGTTCTTCGCGATCACTGGATTACGATCCGCAGCCGAAGGGATTGCTGGAAGCGCGAAGGGCGGTGGGTCGGTACTACGCCGAACTGTCGGGTGGCCCACTCAAGCCTGACTTTGGCTTGAGTGGGGAAGAGGTTCATTCCGAGCGCATGATCCTGACGACGAGCACGAGTGAAGGTTATTCGTTCGTCTTCCGATTGCTCTGCAATGCGGGAGATGAATTGCTGGTGCCGAAGCCGAGCTATCCGCTGTTTGAGTTTCTGGCGGATTTGCAGGACGTGAAACTGGTGCCGTATCCGCTGATTTACGACCACGGCTGGCAGATGGATTTTCATTCGCTCGAGAGGGCGGTGACACCGCGGACGCGGGGAGTGGTGGTGGTGCATCCGAATAATCCGACGGGGTCGTATGTGAAAGTGGAAGAGCGGGAGGAGTTGAATGCGTTTTGCCGAGAGTGCGGGCTGGCAGTGATTGTGGATGAAGTGTTCTTGGATTACGTGATCGAGTTTCCAGGTCTCGCAAAATCGGCGAGACCCTTCGACGGGCTCAGGGCAGGCTCTGGGGCACCCCAGTTTGGGCGTACAAGTTTTGCAGCGAATCAGGAGGTGTTGACATTTACGCTCAGCGGGCTGTCGAAGATTTCGGCGCTGCCGCAAATGAAAGTCGCGTGGATCGTGACCAGCGGGCCGGAAGAGCAAATTGAGAGCGCGATGGCGAGACTGGAAGTTATCGCCGACACTTATCTCTCGATGAATGCGCCGCTGCAGTGGGCGGTGCCGATCTTGCTCGAGCAGAGACGAGACATTCAGAAGCAGTTCCGCGAAAGGGTTAGCGCGAATCTGGCGGAACTCGACCGGCAACTGGCCGCGCAGAAGGCCTGCCAACGGCTCGAAGTCGAGGGCGGATGGTATGCGGTGCTGCGCGTCCCGGTGATGCGGACGGATGAAGAGTTGGCGATCGAACTCGTGAGGGAAAAGGGAGTCGTGGTGCATCCCGGACACTTTTATGACTTCGAGAGTGACGGCCATCTGGTGTTGAGTCTAATCACCCAAGAACAGGAGTTCTCGGAAGGAATTGAAAGGATCTTGAGATTTCTGGCTGCAGATCAGGCCCGCTGATCCCTCCAACCGAATCGGGCCTCAGCGGCTAAAGCCGCAAAGTGAGTAGGCGTCTCATTGGCACGACTAAAGTCGCGCCCTTCCCGATGGGTCCGGCTTTGAAGAAGGCAACCATTGAACCGCAGAGATTGCTGAGAACGGCCGCGGAGAACGCCGAGAAATCCTTCCCCCCTTGACGACGCGGGCATGAGTGCCCGCGCCAAGACTTCGTCGTAGGCGCGATAAACGACTCCCATGCCGCCTTCTCCGATCTTGGCGGTGATTCGACAGTGGCCTAGAACTTCGCCGATCACGAGCAACCTCCTTCAAGTTCATGCTAGGGGCGCTGCGGAATTCCGTCAATGAAAGTGGCGCTGCGCTCTCCCGGGCATGTATCGTCCGAATCAGCTATGGGCGGCCCGTTCTGAGGTATAATCCCACGCATGCCTGCCGCACCCGGAGCTCCCAAAGCGGTCGGGATGGTTCCCGACGAGCTGAAATTCGAACCCAAGTCGAAAGGCCTGACCACCCCTCGGAAAAAGAAACCGAAAGAGCTGGCGGTGATCACCGAATGCTGCACGGGATGCGCCGGTTCGCCCGCTTGTGTGGAGTATTGTCCGGTGGAAGACTGCATGTTCTGGGTGCCGGATGAGGACCATCCGCCGTTCGGACGGATCCAGGTCGATCCCATTCTCTGCATCGGGTGCAAGAAGTGCCTCAGCAAAGGCCCCGATGGCTGCTTTCTCGACGGCTGCCCGTGGGACGCGATCGTGATGGTCGAGACGACTGAGGTGGAGAAGGAAGTCGGGACGATGGCAATATAGTTTCAGGCATCAGCTCTCAGCTTCGGCTGAAGCAGGTCCCATTTGTTTCCGTACAAATCTTCGAACACGGCGACCATTCCATATTCTTCTTCCTTAGGTTCTCTCACAAACTTCACGCCTTTAGCAGCCATCGCTCGATAATCGCGCCAGAAATCGTCGGTCTGCAGGAAGAGGAAGACGCGGCCTGCGGCTTGATTGCCAATAAGACGTGATTCTTCCTGGTTGGAAGCCTTTGCCAGAAGCAGGCTTGTGCCACGCGATCCGGCGGGAGCAACCAGGACCCAGCGCTTGTCGCGGCCCTGACGGTCCTTGGACAACGAGTCCTCGATCAGTTCGAATCCGAGCGATTTCGTGAAGAAGGCGATGGCTTCGTTGTAGTCGCGGACGATGAGGGCGACGTGAGCGATGGTCTGCGGCATGTGATGTTCTGTCGCGAATCGGAAGCTAGCAGACCCAGAATCCGCCGGGCAGCACGAAAGCGGCTCCCACTCCGATGGCATCAAGAACATAAGAGCAGATCGTTCCGAAGACGACGTACTTCCACAGGCGAATGCGATCGTGGAGAGTGCGGTCGAAAAAGAGCCAAATCAGAAATGTCCACTCTGCAAATCTTACGGGAAGTAGGAACAGGTAGTAGTAAATGAAGAGACGTTCACTTTCCTGCAATCGCATTCGACTGCCAACCATGATCCACAATCCGCCGTAGACGAGACCGGCGGCGAGGCCGATGCCGGTACGCGTGAGGCCGATGGTTACGACTTTCGCTTTCACGGGCGAGAGCGCCTTATATCCGTGCTTGAGAAGAATGGAGGCGGCGGTGTAACCGACGGCCTTCACTCCAGTGAAATAAGCAAAGCCGGCGGCGGTGGGTGCTCCAGCCATGCATTCCTCCTGTTGCTCGCGTGCGCGTGCAAGACGCCCGCACGAATGCTGGCGAGAACGGCCGGCGCTACTTGGCTCTGGCCTGAATCGCTTTCTCCGTTTCTAGCGCCTGCTGGCGGACATCGTTCGAAACGTCTGGGACATCGCGCTCGTAGGACCGGATTGTATCAAGGTCCTGTGGCTGTCCGATAAGATAAAGAGCACGTAGCGCCTCCCAGACCTGCTCGTTGCCAGGATCGACCACCGCAAGTTCGGCTCCAGCAGCGACATTGGCGCCCGGCTGCGCGACAGAGCGGATACGGCCGGGAATTGGGGAGCGGATTTCGAGGGGCTGAGGAGAGCCGGAGACCGCAAGTTTCGCAATCAGTCCGCCCTGATGGATGGCGGTGTCGGGACGGTCGGAGTCGATGATTCGTCCCGCAGATGGTGCGGCGATGTGGGCTGGTTCCAGCAGCGCAACAATCTGCGGACGGCCGGTAGCGTCTCCGAAACGGACGAGTGAGAGCGCCGCGTTGCCGCGCACCATGGGAGAGGAGTCGGCGAGCATCTTCAGGAGCGCGTCGTGAAAGCTCGGGATTGTGGTGTCCTGTCCCATGACCCAGGCGTCGGTGTTGCGAACTTCTTCGACTGGATATGAGGCAAGGCGGACTAGTTCTGGGTACCACTGTTTGGCAGCGGTGTCACCGTGTGACATGCGGTCGCCGAGTTGCACGAGTGCATGCTGGATGTGGCGGGGCTTTTTCTGGTCGTGCAGATATTCGGTCATCTGCTGGTCGGAGAGATGGCGTCCGAACCACGTATTCCACCAGAAAAGAAAAGGCATGAGGACGATAAGCCATCCGGTGACGAAGAAGAGGATCTTCTGGTTGCGCGACATGGAACGGCGGGGTTTGGACGGCGCGTTATTCGGGATGTCCGCTTGACTCATCGGATACGCATTCCCATACGGTCCGAGCCGTATACGTACAGAACCTTGCCAACGATTGCGCTCTGGTCAATGAGACCGAAATCCGGGGATCGGCTGTCGAGACTGACGTCGCGATTGTCTCCCATGACAAAGAATTTGCCGGAGGGGATCGTAGATGGTCCGAAGCTGCTCATCCATTCATAGCCAGACGGATTGCCTGATTCGCGGTGCTCAACATAGCCCTCCTCAATGAGCTCTCCATTTAGGTAAATAACATTATCCTTTCCATCTACTGTGTCGCCGCCGACTGCGATCACTCGTTTCGTATAGAAGATTCCTTGATGAATGAATACGATCACATCAGACCGTACAGGTGAGCGCGAGCGGTAATACCACATGTCGGCGACAAGACTATCTCCGCGCTGAATGGTTCGCTCCATGGAAGTGGATGGGATGCTGAAATTCCGAAAACCAGACGCTCTTGTAATTCCACGGCCTAGTAGGGACATAAGTATCAGCGTCACCGGAGCAGTGGCCGCGAGCCACCAGCGGGATGGACGAACACCGGCGACCGGGTTACGTGTTAACTGGGCGTTAAGAGCTGCATAGAGGAAAACGGCGATCCATGCCATGTAGAGAGTTACAAATCCCGCGTAAAAGCGGAGCACGCGCAACGGCCAGAAGCACGCGAGTAGCGCGAAAAAAAAAAGGAGCAGAAGAAGGCCTTTACGTCTCAGGCCGAGTAGAAGGTGACCGCTGCCAGGAACTACAGCCGACGCGAGAGCGGCGAGCAGGCGCCACTTTTTTGTGTGGTATGGCTGCTCTGGTGCGGGCGGTGTGGCTGGAGCCGCGACTGGGGGTTCGAATACCTGATCTGACACTGCGAAGAACTATAGCAGAAGCCGCATTGGGAGCGGAAAGGGCTGGCAGCGGCGCGGGCGAGGGCGCCCGCGCCACACCCTTACTGCTCGCGCAGGACAAACCAGGAACTGAGGGCGATACAAATCAGAGTGGCGGTAATTCCAAGTACTGTGGTGCCAGACAGGGCAGCGAGCCAACCGTAATCCATCGCGGGCATCCACTTTATGGATGCGAGCGTCGGGAATAGATTTTCGAGCGCCGAGAGAGCCCAGGGCAAGGAGATGGTGGCTACCAAACATGTGCCTGCCAAGGCAACGCGGATCGGGAGCGTGGCTTTTGCCAGAGCTTGCTCCCGGGCGCGCTGCTGCGCGCGGCGCCAGACCAGGCTTGCATCGATCAGACGCGAATCGTCTTTCATCGGCTCGCCCGCGTTCAAGACCGTCACTATCAGCAGCACGGTCTCACATACACGGCAGGCCTGAGCGTGAAGAAGTTGCTCTGGACTCAGGGTGCCGCTGTGCGCGGCAGCTGTGATGGCCTCTTCTTGATTGCAATGTCCGAACTTCATTTGTCCACCTTTGGAGCGTCGGAGGAACCCGCTCCGAGCAGGTTCAGCAAGCGTCGCCGTGCCCGAAAGAGCAGCATCCGGATGCTGCCGGGCCGCAGACCGGTCGTATCAGCAATCTCGTTGTGATTCGAACCTTCTACATAAGCGAGCCAGAGAAGCTGCCGCTCGCGCGGTTTCAGCCGTCCGAAGGCCTGTCGCACATGCGCTGAGCGATCCAGGTCTGGAAGAGGCGCGGGCGGTTCATCTGAGGTCTCCTCCCAAATTTTGGCGCCGCGCCAGTGATCGCGTATCAGGTTCGTGGCGATGCGGAATAGGTAACTGCGAGACTGACGCTCATCCATTTCCGGCGGGCGCGCAGTCAGGAAACGGCAATATGCCTCCTGCAAGATGTCTTCCGCGAGATCAGGTTTGCGGGTGATTGCGCGAAGATAGCGAAGCAGCGGCCGCGAAGTCTGGTCATAGAAGCTGCGGAAAGCGGACTCGTCCAGAAGAAGCTGCACGCTGCTGCTCTTATCAGCAACCTTTGACTCCACTGCACCGAACTGCAGGTTCAGCACGCGAATCGGGAATCCCTCCATCGGGTACGTCGTCGGTTAAGCGCGGTTGCCGTTCAGCAGGCCGAACGACTTCGACAGATAGTAGGAGGCGGCCGAAGAAATTCCGAAGCCAATGCCCAGCACAGTAACGAGCGTGCCGAATATCAGGAATCCGGGATCAGCTTCCGGTACACGCCCGCGAAGCATTAACAGTGCGATGCCGAGGGAAATCATGACGATGGCTGCCTGCACTGCCCCGATGATCCGGCCGTGTGGCGCGGTCGTTTCGACGCGCAGCGATTCGATCAGCTGCCTTCCAGCGTCAGTCTGAGCATAGGCCAGCAGTTCCTGCGCATTTCCCACTTTCTCCAGCAGGCGTTGTTGCACGTCGGCTTGCAACTTGGCAATCCTCCAGCGGCGGATTGTGCTGAAGATCAGCCATGCTAGCCAGGAGAAAAAGGCCAGAAAGCAAGGGACGATGATGATGTCTTCGTTCACGAGAGGCTCCTTTGGTGCGCGGATGGTTGAAGCTGATCTTTGCACCCACACGTATAACGTCGCAAACTGGCGTTCGGTTTACCGTCCGGAGAAGAATTTTGGGATGTTCCACGGTCGGAGAGCAACAGCAGATTCCTCCCTCCGATCGGAATGACAACATGATGATTCAAGCCGTCTGACTACTCGACATCGGCGTCTAAAACCCGCTTCTGTTCGAGATAGTGAGACATGGCGTATTGGGCCAGAAGTGGCGTCTGGAGCCGGATTTCGGCGCCGATCCATTCTCCTTTGCCGTGAGGCTGGTCCGGAGCATGATTGCAGCGGCCGCCGCTGCCGAATTGCGGCCCAAAGTCGGCGGATTGGATTTGGTCGTACTGCTTGATCTGTTTCCAGGCTTGGTCGCCTACGGTGCCGGAGACATCGATTTTGAGCTTGAGCACCACCATACGCGACAGGGGCTAAAGCCCCGAAAGTCCTTTACGTTCTAACGCGGCCCTAAAGGGCCGCTCTTCCACGGCTGCCGCGGGCGCGTCGATTTTGAGCCTGAGGATCGACAATTTACTCACCACAGAGGACACAGAGGAACACAGGAAAAGCCTTGTGCTAGCTGTGCGGGAACCACCGGTACAGCATGAAATAAACAATTACGCCGGTCACGGAGACGTACATCCACAACGGCCAGGTCCAGCGGGCGATCGCGCGATGTTTGTCGTACCGGGCTCGCAGGCCGCGATTCAGAGTGACAATCGCCAACGGAACAATGACCATGGCCAGAGTGACGTGCGAAATCAAAATAGAAAAATAGACCGGTCGTGACCATCCTTGACCCAAGAACAAAACATTTCCCACTCTGTAATGGAAGTAGAGATAGCAAGCTAGGAAGAGCGCTGACGCGACCACGGCGGCGATCATGCAGAAACGATGCGCGGCCATGCGTCTTTTCGCGATCAGCACGCGCCCGGTGAGCAGCAGTGCCGCGCTGGCGCCGTTCAGCGTGGCGTTCAGGGCGGGAAAGTAGGCGTACTGTTCGGCGATCATATCGATATCAGGCAGCCGGCCGGGTCGTGCGGCGATTGGCCAGCAGCAGGGCCAAGGCGAACATCACGAGTGAAAACAGCAGCAAGGTCGCGATGGCTGATGGCAAAGGAAAGGTGTTCTCCACGCCGGGATAGAAGAGCGCTCGCAACGCCTCGACCCCGTAAGTCAGCGGATTCAGACGCATGATGACGCGAATCCATACCGATGCGCCGGAGAGGGGAAACAGCGCGCCGGAAACCAGCCAGAGCGGAATCAAAAACAAATTCACGATCGCGTGAAAGGCCTGGGAGGAATCCATGGGCCAGGCGATCGCGAAGCCGAGAGCCGTCAGCGAGAAGGAAACCAAAAAGACGACGACCGCGACCAGAAGAACCTGAAGCGGTTCGAGATGAATTCCGGCGAAGGGAGCGAAGACGAGGAAGATCAATCCCTGAATGGCGGCGAGGGTGGTTCCGCCGAGCACTTTGCCGAGCACGATGGCGGTGCGCGGAACGGGTGCGACGAGAACGGAAAGAAGGAATCCTTCCTTGCGATCTTCGATCACCGACATCATGGTGAAGATCGAGGTGAAGAGCACGATCAGGATCAGAATGCCGGGGTACGAATAGTCCAGATAATGCCGCTGGCCCGCGCCGCCGCCGGAACGAAAAGAAGTTCCGAAGCCGGAGCCGAGGACGGCCCAGAAAACCAGAGGCGAGGCGAGAACGCCGATCACGCGCCCGGTCTGGCGATAGAAGCGGACGATCTCGCGCCACCAGAGCGTGAATGCGGGCAGCATCACGCCGACCGACGCGGGAGTCGTGGCGCCCGGCAATGTTGCGGCCTGTGTCGCCATTAAGAACCCACCTTCGCCGCAGGAGCCTTCGCTGGAGCGCTCGTAGCTGCCGACGGAGTTGCCGCGGCGGGCGCGGTTTTGGCTGCAGGCGCGGCTTTTTCCTTCTGCATGAACTTCAGCAATCCTTGGTCGCGCGCTTCCCAAAAAGCATTCAGCAGGAAGCAGAGCGAGAGTGTCAAAAGTATCAGCGTCATGAACAGGCCATCGACCGTCGCAGAAAACGGAGCGAGGGTGATCATGCCGCTGACGAAAATCCAAGCTACTCCCACGAGAGGAACGATCGCGAGCACGAGAGAAAGCACCAGGATCAGGGAACGCAAGTTTACCTCCTCTTTTTTTCCTTCTCGCTTGCCTGAGAATCGGGTCCGTTACTTTCACTCCAAAACTTGTGGCCGGTGCGGTGGATGAATACGTCTTCCAGCGCGGGCTTGCTGACGGAGATGGCCTGAATCTCTCCGGGAAATGCTTCGACAACATCGGGAACGAAACGGTGTCCGGCTTCCCGCTCGATGCGGACTTGATTGCCGAGGACTGTGGTCGCGACATGGAAGCGCGCGCGGATGTGCTCGGCTAATGCGCCGGCATCGTTAGCGGCGTCGAGCAGGATGACGTCGCCGCCGATTTCACTCTTCAACTCGGCGGGAGTGCCGAGGGCGACAAGATTCCCTTCGTTCATAATCGCCAGCCTGTCGCAGCGCTCGGCTTCTTCCATCAAGTGCGTTGTGACGAGAACAGAGACGTGTTCTTCATCGCGGAGAATCTGAAGATATTGCCAGAGATCTCGGCGCGCGCCGGGATCGAGGCCAGTGGTAGGCTCATCGAGGAGCAGCACGCCAGGATGGTGGAGGAGTCCCTTCGCGAGTTCGATGCGGCGCTGCATGCCCCCGGAAAAAGTCTCGACACGATCTTTGGCGCGATCAGCGAGGCCCACGCGAGACAGAATCTCGGCGATTCGATTCTTCAGCGCTGAGCCCCTCAACCCGTAAAGATGTCCCTGATGCCAAAGGTTTTCGTATGCCGTAAGTTTCGGATCCACGCTCTGTGCCTGAAAGACGACGCCGATTTTGCGGCGCAGAGCTGCGGGATCGTGCGCAGCGTCGTAACCCATCACCAGGGCGCGGCCGCTGGTAGGGATCATCAAGGTGGAAAGGATGCGAAACAGCGTGGTCTTCCCACTGCCGTTCGGGCCAAGCAGTCCGAAGAGTTCGGCGGGACGAACATCGAAAGAAACGCCGTTCAGCGCCGTGCGATTTTCGTAACGATGGACTATATTTCGTACGGAAATGACAGGTTCGGCGGAGGCGGGCTCCAGCTCTGCACTGACATCGGCAAACGCGGCGACTTTCGAGACCAAAGGTATCCCCAGAAACTTATGTTCCAGTTTACGACATGCCGAAGGTTTCAAGGTTTCAAAGTTTCAAGGTTTCAGAGACCCGATGCCGGGTTCCATCTTTGAAACTTTGAAACTTTGAAACGTTGAAACCTTGAACCTTGGTTTAGGCGGCCGAGGGATTGCGCTCCGCGTGCGGCACCCGCTCTTCGAATGCGACCGGGACATGTCTCCAGACCTGGATCGCGAGGATGACCGTGGTTGCCAGCAGCAGCGCGCCAATGGCGACGTGAGCGACCGTCGAGATGACCATGGAAAGCTCGGGCTGGACGGCGTCGCGTCCCCAGGCCACGCGCGTAAGGAAGGCACTGAAGCCGAGACAGAGCTGCGCGATCAGGAGCGAGAGCATCAGAATCGCGGGGCGGCGAACGGCTTCGATCCGGGAATAGACGGCGAGAGCGCGAACGGCAGTCCATGCAAGAACAAACGAAACGACGACTGCGTGGACTACGTGTGGCCACCAGCTCAGACCATGATGGCGGAACATCGCTCCAAGGATCAATTGCACGTAGAGAACGAAAATGGAGAGCAGGCAGAGCGTGAACAAACTGGGTCGCCGATGATCGAACTCCACCCGCGGTTGCTCCCCCACCCACTTCTGACTGGTGAAGAGCGCGATGGCGACGGCAAGGCAGAAGAATGTCTGCGCCAGCGCGGCGTGCGCTGAGGACACCGGGGGCGGAAGAAACATCTTGACGGTCAATCCACCAAGAATCCCCTGGATGATTACCGTAGCAAGGGCGCCCCCACCGAGAATCCGCATCCAGCGCCGCTTTTCGGAGCGCCACGCCCAGACGGCCAGAATGATGGTCATCAGTCCAGCCGCCTGCGCGATCATGCGGTGTGTGTGTTCGAATTTGACCCCGCCGACGAGCTTGGGGATTTTGTAGAGCGAGCCGAAGGATGTCGGCCAATCCGGAACCGAAAGTCCAGCGTCATTACTGGTGACCAGCGCGCCGGCGATGATCAGCAGGAATGTCCAGCAGGCGAGGACCACTGCAAAGCGGTGAAGGCCGCGATTGTAGGGAGTGGGAATCGATTTCGGAGGAATGCCCATGAGATTAAAAAAAGCCAGGACAGAGCGGATGCCTGTCCGGTGAACAGCGAATTCTAGCAGAATGCGGGGGGAGAGATACGAGTGCTGACGATTCGGTAGTGGGCTACAAGCGGTAGCCCACTACCGACGATTCGGTACTGTCCTAGATTCATGAACCACGAAGGACACGAAGTATCAAGAAGGAAGACATCAACAGCTTTTTTCGTGCGCCTTGGTGTCCCTTGTGGTGAAATCAAGATCTATTGACGATTCCCGTTTGAAATTCCCACGTCTCGCAAAAGCGGCAAGACGTGGGGTACCCATGAGTTCTGGAAACACATTATTCCCCTGCGGGTTTGAACGACTGATCCACAGTCTTGGTGTCTTTTGGAGCCAGTGTGACTTTCTGATCCTGCTCGCCTAGTTTCTCGTGAACGAAAGCGAGCGTGTAATCGCCCGGGGGCAGGCCCTTGATCTCATACTTGCCACTCTTGTCGGTGACCGCATAGAACGGGCTCTTCACCACGTTGATGTACATCTTCATCCAGGGATGCTGGTTGCACTTCACCGGCAGCATGATCTCTTCGCGCGCGAAGGTCTTCTGCAGATCGGGCGAAGACGGCGGCTGCGATTCATTCCACTCGCGATTGTCTTTCGGAGTTGGGTGAATGTTATGGGTGGTGGGATCGTCGTTCTTGATATCAACGTTCTGTCCGGTCATTACGCCAAGCACATGGGGATGATACTGGCAGCCCTTCTGCTCAAGCACGACAGGATCTTTTGGCGTATCAAACGTGCGGTTGCCGAGTCCGTCTTTGACGTAAACGAAAACGTTGGCGAGGTCGCCATTGTCGACGACGACGGCTTCGGCTTGATTCGTGCCGTTGCAGCCGGGGTCCTGGCTCATATCGATCTTGGCCGGCTTGGGCGCGGTGCCGTCGAACTTTACGGTGCCGTTGACGGTGGCTACGGTCGCCGGATCAATCGGAGTGGCGGCGGGAGCCTGCTGCTCGGCGGCGTTGCTGGACTGCTCAGTGTTTTCTTTCTTGCTGCACGCACCGAGCGCGAGCAGTGCGGACAAGCACGCAATCAAGATCCAAATAGTGGTTTTATTCATGATGTCGCCCTTTCTGTGCATTGGAATCTATCCTACTGCGTAAAGTGCGGGCGGGACGCCCGCACGACAGCCGGCGAGACGCCGGCGCTACAGCGGGGAACGAATGTCCACGCGACAGCCGACGAGACCCTTCGGCTCAGCTCAGGGCACGCGCCGACGCTACATAAAGTCAGACAGGCCATTTTAGCGCGAACCGCCGCCGGCAGTATGATGCGATTCCGCGGCAGCCTGTTTGCGGTTGGATGGCATTTCCAGAGCCGCCTTGGCGCGCGGCATGGACGCGGCCACGCGCCGCTGCTCCTCCGGTGTCAACTGGAAGATGTAGTCGGTTAGCAATTTCCGATGATCTCCGTCGTAGCCGTTGAAGGTTGATGGCGTGGGACCGGCGAAGACCCACTGATGGTTCACCTGCTTGAACAATCCTGAAGGCATGGAAGTGCCGGGGCTGACGGCCTGCGGATCGGTGATCCAGCGCTCGACCCAGTCTGGCTTCAGACGCTCTCTCGCGAGCAGGAAATTCGGTGCGGTGGCGATCTTGTCGTGAGCAGGATCGCCCGTCGCGTGACACTTCAGGCAAGGCGCGGCCGTGCTCGAGAACAGGCTGCGTGCCATGTCGTTTTCTTTCGTCGTCAGCACCGGTACCTGCTCCGGAATGTAGGGCAGCGGCTGCTGCGAGAGCGCTTCGAAGAAACGGACGAGCTTTCGAAGTTCATTATCAGAGAACGAGAACGTGGGCATGCGCACTTTTAAATACGGACGCACGCCGTTGCGGTTCGTGTCGGTGGTGCTGAGCGCCGGATTCGAGAGGAACTTTCGCAGCCACTCGGGATCGACACGCGCGCCTTCGGTCAGGAGTTTCGGAGGCAGTTGCTCCTGTGCATCCTGATATTGTTTAAGGCCCATCAGGATCGTTTGCTGGCCGGGGATGAACTGGTGGCATCCCATGCAGTTGTATTTTTTAATGACCCACCAGCCTTCCTGAATGTCGTGGCGCGCGTCGCCGGGCTTGTACTGATAGCTGGCGGGCAGGGAAGTCTCCTGGCTGCCCATCAGGAATGTGGTGAGGTCGAGCACCTGTTCTTTGGTGAGGTGCACGTTGGGCATCTTCAGGGCTTCGGTCTCGCCCTTCACCATGCCCTGATCGTAGATGTTGGGCTCGGACAGCTTGTGCTCGAAAAATCCCTTGTGGTTGTACCACGGCTTGTTCGCGGGACCGTCGGGCAAGCGAGCGAGATCCTCTTTGTCTTTGATCGGCTCGGAGTCTTTGCCCCCGCGCTGCGAGGGCTCGGTGGACAAAGCGAAGTCGAGACGCTCGATGGGCTTGCTGCCTTCGAACGTCAGTTCGGTGCCGATGCGGCCTTCTTCTTCCATACCGGCAATTTCGTGGCATCCGGCGCAGCCGTAGAAGCGGACCCACTTCTTGCCTTCCTCTTTCAGATTCGGGTCGTCCATGAAGGAGGCTTCTGCATACGAGGACGGTTCCTGCTTCTTTTGCGATATCAGATAGGTCGCGATATCTTCCGCATCTTCTGGGGCCAGGCGCAGGCTCGGCATCACGGTCATGTTCTGCACTTGCAGTTCGTGACCGTCGTTGGGGCAGCGGCTGTGCTCGAGGTCCCACTTGTAGGGAAGACCTTTCTTTGCGTAATCCTCTGGGCCGATGTCTTTCTTCTCGTACGGACAATACGGACGGGTGCGCTCGCGCGCGTTGTGAATCCAGCGCACGAGATAATCGTAATTTGCCTTTTCACCAACGCGAGTAAGGTTTGCGGCAAATGTTCCGCCCTGCATCTGATCGCCTTCGCCAATGGAGTGGCAGGCGAGGCATCCGCGAGTCTCGAAGAGTTCTTTTCCGTGAGCTGCGTTGCCGGGTTTGTGCTTGGGCAGCGGATCGGTCAGGCCCGACTGCCAGATGAAGGCCGAGATCGCCTGAATCTGATGATCGGTCAGGCGGAAATTCGGCATCTTCGTCGTCGGCCGGAAGTCGGTCGGCTTCTTGAGCCAGACAGGAATCCAATTCTTGTTCAGCTTGAGGCGAACGTCCTTTAGGTTCGGCCCGATCTTCTTCATGTCCTGCATCAGGCTGTGCGATTGAAAATCAAGCTGCTGCAGCCGTCCGTCGAGCTTGCTGTTAGCGACGCGGAGGTCGACGGCTTGCGTGTTCAGCTTGTTGGCTTCTTCGTTCGATTCGGCCGCGTCAGCTTGCTTCATCAGATAGGCGCCCTGCTTTACGTTCGCCTTCTTCTCGTTCTCGATCTGCTTGATTTGCTGGCCGACCGAGTTCAGATCTTCCGGTTCCTTGTCATAGCCTTCGTAGCGATGGCAGCCGTTGCAGCCGCGCTGGCGGAACAGATCTTTGCCGGCGTTGATGGTTTCAAACTGCACGTCGCCGCTGGCGAGGACCATGTCGGCAGAGTGGCAGGTCTGACATCCAGCCTGGGCGTTTTCCTTGGGAAACAGCGGCCAGAGCCAGTGCTCGTAGTTGCCGTGAGCCTTCTCGACGCTCGTGGTAGCGCGTCCATTGCCCTGATGACAGGGCGAGCAGCCGAATTTATCCGGATCGTGAATGGTAAGGAGCTCCGGATCGGTATGGCTGACGAGCGCGCGCGCGTATTCGTCGGGCTTCTTCTCGCCCCTGGGGGTCATCGCGGCCGCAGTCACCTTCACTGGCTCGCGCGTATTCATGTGACAGGACTCGCAACGATCGACAATGTTGGCTTCGGCGACATTGATCTGGACGATCGTAGGATCCCAGTCGGCAGCGCGCTTTTTCAGACCGTCAATCTGCTGTGGCGTGAGATCGACGAGATGATCGGTGATGTACTCGTCCATCTTTGCGTGAGCATCAGTGGCGGCCTTGCCGGCATCGCCGAGTTCCAGACTGAGCCTGGTTTTCTCGTTTCGGATGTCGTTGTAGGTTTTCTCAAGGTCGTCGAAGTTAAATTGCTTCCTGGTTCCGTCGGGGAACTCGACCGTCGCTGGCTTGTCCTTGTATTCCTTGATCTCGTCTTGCTTGCTTTTCTTGGCAGAGTCGCTGGTGGACGTTTCCTCTTCGTAGGTCAGCGCGTTGACGTAAGCCCGGCGATCGGTGAAGACCGATTGAACTGCCAGAAGCCGCGCGTTCGCGTCGTCTAATTTTTTGCGGATTTCGCCCAGCTGCGGAGCGGCGTCTTCACTTGCCTTTTTCCACGCGGCGTTCAAGACGGCGTATTCGGAGGAGCCTTCGACATCCTTCTCGGACGCCTGCGACTTCGAGCGTGCGGTGTTCAGAAAGGCGGAGTAGCGGTCCTTCCAGGTTTCCTGGAAGGCCTTCCACGGGCGCTGTCCCCAGGCCTCGTCCCATAGCGCCCAGAAGAGCGTGGCGATGAGGATGATTGTCGCGATCACGTAGGGCACGGCTAACGATTTGCTGGTGATCGGGTCCTGCTCGGGGATGGGTTTTTCGGGCACCAGTTCCTCCCGGATCAATTTCTGTTTGTCATTCCCAGCGCAGCGAGGAATCCCTACTCCCGGCACTACCCTTTGGGTAGGGATGCTTCGACTTTGCCGGAGCTCCGCTTCGCTCCACTCCAGCTGCGCTCAGCATGACAACACGAACGACGAACGACCAACGACCGACGACTGTTTCTCACACGTTGAACCACGGCGTAATCCACACATACTTTACGTGCCAAATGAGCCGCAGCAGCATCTTGATCGGCAGTGCAACCATCGTCAGCAGAAGGAACGCCATGATCGAGAATTGCAGCAGGCTCATGCGCTTGAAATCCTTGGCCATAACGCGCCGGAAGAGCGAATAAACCAAGCCGCCGCCGATCAGGTAGTAGCCGCCAACGATAATGGCGCCGAAAACACCCTTGGCCCAGTTGGAGACAATGGGTCCCCCGAGCCAGCGCGGAACTTCATCCGGCAAGTCGCGGTTGACCTCGTAAATCAGGCGATTGTGATCCCAGGTCTGGCCGGGCCAGAACCACTGCCATCCCGGGCCGCGGATGAATGTACCGATGATGATCATCGAAACCCACAGAATCAGGAAACCGAAAAGGAAAGTCGCAATCGAAAACTTGCGCTGTTTCCAGGTGTAATAGCCGCTGCCGAGAGGATTCGTGTCAATGTAAGGAATCACCATCAGGCCGATGATGATCATGGTCGGCATGACGACGCCGGCGATCCAGGGATCGAAGTACACGAGCATTTCCTGCAGACCGAGGAAGTACCAGGGCGCCTTGGCAGGATTCATCGTGAGGTTCGGATTGGCCGGCTCTTCGAGCGGCGCATTGAGCGTGATCGACCAGACCATCAGGATGATGGTGACGATAATGGCGGCGAGAAATTCGACGCGCAACAGGAACGGCCACACGTGGACTTCTTTTTGCCATCCCGGTTTGAAGGGCCAGGTCTTGCGATGGTGCGTCTTGGCCATCGCGGGATCGGCTTCGAGCTGCCCGATCAGGACGTCGTTGGCATGCGCCTGCTTCCACGCGAGATAAATGAAGAAGGCCAGCAGCGGAATCAACCCCACGATGGGGACGTTGTCGGGGGCGGAACAGATCTCCCAAAGTTGTCGCCAATCCATAGTGTCTCCACGAAACATGTGGGGACGGCCGCCCTCGGCCGTCCGGTCGAGCAACGCTCGACAGCTCGCTCACCGCAGAACTCAGCGGAGCTTTGCTCCGCCGGACAGCCGAGGGCGGCTGTCCCTACATGATCCGTTTCACTCTCCGGCGGCTTTCGGGCCGCGGCGCGGCTTGTCGGCTTCTTCGGTCAGCATCACTTGCGCCGGACCGGAAATGCCACCATCTTTTCTCACGCGCCAGAAATGAACAATCATCAGCACCGACGCGACGATAGGAATTCCAATGCAATGCCAAATATAGGAACGCAGCAGGGCATTGGCGTCGACGATTGATCCGCCGAGCAATCCGAAGCGGACGTCATTGTATGGCGTCATGCCCAGTTGCGGGCCGAACGGTCCTTCGTGGCCGAGCAACGGCGTCGCACGAGCCATGTTGGTGCCGACGGTGACGGCCCAGAATCCGAGTTGATCGTCGGGCAAAAGATATCCGGTGAACGAAAGCAAAAGCGTGAACACCAGCAGCAGCACGCCGATATTCCAGTTGAATTCGCGCGGCTTTTTATATGACCCAGTGAGGAACACGCGGAACATATGCAGCCAGACGGCAATCACCATGAGGTGAGCCGCCCAACGATGCATGTTGCGCAGAATTTTTCCGAACGGCACATCGTGCTCGAGGTAGAGCACGTCGCGGAATGCCTGCACCTTCGACGGGTGGTAATAGAACATCAGCAACACGCCGGTGTAGGTGAGGATGATGAACAGATAAAACGTGATTCCGCCCATGCCCCAGGTGTAGCTGTAGCGCACGGCGTCGCGATTGATCTTCGCCGGATGCAGGTGCAGGAACACGTTCGAAAGCACGCCCAGCGCGCGGTTTCGCGGAGTGTCGTCATGCTTATGGCGGAAGATTGAGGTATAGACCTGCGTTTTGGTCGGATCCTTCAATCCCTCGATCTGTTCCTTAGCCTTGGAAGGAATGTCGGTCTTGAGCGCCTGGACATCTTCTTTAACGGTGGTCGTTACTTTTTCGAGGATGCCGACCTTGCCGTTTTTCCCGCTGCCGTTCGAGCCGGATGTTTGAGGCGCGCCACTCGCTGGATTGCTGCCGTTGGTTTTGATTTCGTCAGCCATAAGTTTATTGAGTCATTGAGTCATTTTGTTCTTACAGCCCATTGATTCAATGACTCAATGAATCAATGATTCAATCCTTTAGACTCCGGTCAAGAACGCTCCCGGATCGTTGAAGTGCGAAGGCTGTCCCTTCGGCCATGAGTAGAGTTTTGACGTATCGACGAGTATCTGACCGTCGGGCGCGAGCTCGAGGTGGGCGCGATCCATGGGGCGCGGCGCCGGTCCTTCGAAATTAATTCCTTCGCTGTCATAGCCGCTGCCATGGCACGGACATTTGAATTTGTTTTCGCTTGGCTTCCAGTCGGGAGTGCACCCCAGATGCGTGCAGCGCGCGTAAATCACGAACAATCGATCAGGGCTGCGGTCCACCCAGATGCGGTATTTCTGCTGAAATTTCGTATCGACGCCAAGTGCGAATTCCGAGGGATATCCGATTTTGAAAAGTGTGTTGGGTTCGAAAAGCGTGCGCGGAAGAAAGAACCGGAAGAAGGCCAGGAACCACGCCACCAGAAATCCGGTGACCATGGTCCAGACGAAGCGTCGGCGACGGCGGTCAACTTCCGTGGAAGGTGCGGTTCCGGCGACGCCGCCCGCGGCTGCGGCTTTCGATGTCCCTACAGCCGGCGTGCCTACATACTTCGTCGCATCGACCGCGGGCTTGGCCGGCGTCCTAGCCGCTTCCGGATTCGGATTGACCTTGTCGGCGTCCAACTCCGCCATGAATCCCTCCTGTGCGACGTGCGTCCTAATGCAACTTATTAATCCAAACTTGCTGCCGTCGCATACTGCGGCACTGCCAACTGCCTCCCACGCTGAGCCGCCCGAGCCAACGAGAATTCCGTTTCCAGAGCTTGTTGAACGATTTGGGACAAGGCCTGAATGAACTTGGAAGAGTCATTCAGTCCGGCAGTCATTTCAAATTGCGTAAAGCCTAACTCAAGCGCTTCATGCCGCGCCTCATGATTGATCTCGCCCAGGGTTTCCACATGATCGGATACGAACGCGACCGGCACCACGCAGACTTCGCGAACATTCTGCTGCGCAAGTTGCCTCAGTGTCTGACGGAGGGTCGGTTGGAGCCAGCGGCTGGCGCCGACTTTGCTCTGATAGCAGAGCCGGTGCGGATTCGCCCATCCGCCGCGCTGCATCAGCAGTTCGACCGTGTGTTCGATCTGGCGCTGATACGGATCGCCTTTTTCGATCACAGTCATTGGGACGCTATGCGCGCTGAAAAGGATTTCCGGCTGGGCAGGGTCGGCAAAGCGGTTGAGGGCCTGATTGATTTTTTCGATGAACGCATCCAGGTACATCGCGTTGCGATAGAAATTGTCGACACAATTGACGGGCGCGTCCGAAGCAAAAAGCCTGGCCCATTCATTGAGACTCGAACCAGTCGTGGTTGACGAATATTGGGGATACAGGGGCAACAGCACGACGTCGTCGCACTGGGCGGCGCGCAGTTGCGCGATGGCCTCTGCCGTAAATGGATGCCAATAGCGCATGGCGACGAAACAGTGCGCGTCAATGCCATGATTTCGCAGCTCGGCTTCGAGCGCGCGTGCCTGTGCCTCAGTGTGCTTCCGAATCGGAGAACCACCGCCGATGGTCGAGTAATGATGCTGCACTTTGCGGGCACGTGTGGCGGAGATCAGTTTTGCGAGCGGCTTTCGACCGATGCGTGCGAACGGGAAATCGATAATGTCGGGGTCGCAGAAGAGGTTGTAAAGGAATGGTTCGATCGCTTCCAGCGTGTCGGGCCCGCCGAGCTGAAAGAGAACTATCCCTACACGCCGTGTTGTGCGCGTCATTCCCCAGAACCCCAGAACGGAAGGCACTTTACTCCGAATCGCGGGAGAGAGTCAAATGGGCGCGGCAAAGAAACACCGCTCAGCCACAAAGGGCACGAAGGAGTACAAAGGAAAAGGAGCGGGGGAAACGGATCCCGTTCGTCGACATTGCAAACGCGTGTGGCACAGGGCAAGCTGATACTCATGCCGGAGCTGCCCGACATTACCGCATACATCACGGCACTCGAACCACGCGTGATCGGAAAAAAGTTGGAGCGGGTGCGGCTCGGAAGTCCGTTTCTCTTGCGCACCGTGCAGCCGCCGCTTGAGAGCATAGGAGGACGGACGGTCGAGAAGTTGCGGCGGATCGGGAAAAGGATTGCTTTCGGCGTTGATGGCGATCTCTGGATCGTGCTGCATCTGATGATCGCGGGACGGCTGCACTGGAAAAAGCGCGACGTGAAACTCGGCGGACGGCAAAATCTAGCGGCTTTTGATTTTGATGATGGCTCGTTGTTGCTCACCGAGTCCGGAAGTAAGCATCGCGCCTCGCTGCACGTGGTCAGCGGCGAATCGAACCTGGCACAGTTTGACGCTGGAGGTATCGATGTCTTCGCGGCCGATCTCGCGTCGTTTCGAGCGGCTCTGAGCGGGGAGAATCACACACTGAAGCGTGCTCTGACTGATCCGCGACTGGTAGATGGGATCGGCAATGCATATTCGGATGAGATTTTGCACGCGGCACGACTTTCGCCGGTGACACAAACCAGCAAATTGAACGATAAAGAATGGCAAAAGCTCTTTGATGCGACGCGACAGACGCTCACCAAATGGACTTCTCAGCTGCGCGCTGAAGCGGAGAAGAAGTTTCCAGAGAAGGTGACGGCCTTTCGGCCGGACATGGCGGTGCATGGGCGATACGGGATGTCGTGTCCGCGATGCGGCGAGAAAGTTTTGCGAATTCGCTACGCCGATAAAGAAACTAACTATTGCGCGCGTTGCCAAACCGGCGGAAAAGTTCTCGCCGATCGGAGCCTGTCGCGGTTGCTGGGATCGGATTGGCCCCGGACGCTGGACGAGTTGGAAGCACTGAAAAAGAAGTGAATGTTGTCATTCTGAGCGAAGGAGGTGCTCGGCGGAGCCGAGCAGCGACGGAGTCGAAGAATCCTTATCGCCTGAACGAGCGTGGAAGGAAGTAGGGATCCTTCGACTTCACATGAGTTCGCTCCGCGCCCTCATGCTTCGCTCAGGATGACAATTACGCTGGTGCTGGTTCCACCTTCGTGTTTGCCATCTCTTCGATGACTGCATCGGCGAACTGCGATGTTCCGGCCTCACCGCCGATATCGCGCGTCAATTTTTCGGGATGCCGGTAGACACGCTCGAGCGCATTTCGTATCTGGGTAGACGCAGCGTGCTCATCCAGGTGTCGGACCATCAACAAAGCTGAGCGCAAAAGCGCGGTTGGATTCGCCAGATTTTTTCCGGCGATATCCGGGGCAGAGCCGTGAACGGCTTCGAAGATCGCGCAATCGTCGCCTAAATTCGCACTGGGAACAAAGCCCAAGCCTCCCACAAACGCCGCGCATAAATCAGAAAGAATGTCGCCGTACAAGTTTTCCATCACCAGCATGTCGTATTGATAGGGATTCATCACCAGTTGCATGCAGGTGTTGTCAACGATGTGCTCGCCGTAGGTGATCTCCGGATAGCCTTTCGCCACATTCCGCGCACAGCGCAGAAAAAGGCCGTCAGACATTTTCATGATGTTGGCTTTATGAATCGCGTGAATCTTCTTGCGGCTGTTGTTGCGCGCGTATTCGAAGGCGAACTTTGCTATGCGCGTGCATGCCTTCTCCGTCATGATCTTGAGGCTTTCGACCACGCCAGGGACGACTTCATGCTCCAGGCCAGAATATAGGCCTTCCGTGTTTTCGCGGACGATGATCAGGTCGACGTCGGGATAGCGCGTGGGAATGTGCGGCAGGTTTCGGATCGGACGGAAGTTGGCGTAGAGATCGAACTTCTTGCGCAGCGCGACGTTGATGCTGGGGAATCCGCCACCCACGGGCGTTGTCACCGGGCCCTTCAGGCCGACGTGCGTGCGCTCGAGCGATTCGATCAGCTCTTTGGGAATGTATTCGCCGGATTTTTCGTAGGCCTCGGCTCCGACCGCGAATGTCTCCCATTCAAACTTCACGCCAGTCGCTTCGAGAATGCGCACCACGGCGGTGGTGACTTCGGGGCCAATTCCGTCGCCGGGAATGAGGGTTACGTTGTGAGACATGTGTTGATTTTCCTAGAAATTGGGTAATTGTGTAATTGAGTAATCGGGAAATTGAGAACCAGTGGATCGCCGCCTTGTTTTTCAATTACACAATTACTCAATTTCCCAATTGCTCAATTGTGGTGGTCGTCGGCCAGTGGTGCTAACTGGTCTTTGCTTTGACCAGATCCTTCAACTCGTTCATGAACTCTTTCACGTCTTTGAAATCCAGATAAACCGAAGCAAAGCGGACGTACGCAACCTTGTCGTAGCGGCGCAGGCGGTTCATGATCAATTCGCCGAGTTCGCTGGTCTTGCGCTCGCGCTCGGGGGATTCGATAACGAACGCTTCCGTCTCATTCACGATCTGTTCCAATTTGCTGATCGGGACCGGCCGCTTCTCACAGGCGCGCAGCAAGCCGTTCAAAACCTTCTGGCGGTCGAACTTCTCGCGGCGGCCGTCTTTCTTGACCACCATGTACGGGATCTCGTCGATGCGCTCGTAGGTGGTGAAACGCTTGCCGCATTTCAGGCACTCGCGGCGGCGGCGAATGGAATCGGCTTCTTTGCTTTCGCGCGAATCAACGACTTTATCGTTTTCAAATCCACAAAAAGGACATTTCATGGCGCTGGGGACGAATAGAAATTGTAACAGTTGAGACTGCGATTTCTGGTGCGGTGGGTTGGAACGGTAGATCAAAGGCATTCGCCACAGGGGAACACAGGGGAAATCCCCACTCTAAACGTCGCAAAAGCGGCGAGGTTTAGAATGGGGCACCCGCGACTGCTAGTAATGAAAACGAAAAGAAAACGGCGCCCATACCCCCTGCGGTACGAGCGCCTGTTTTTCCCCAGGCCTCCCCGGTGACGGAAGGCTGAAGGCTGCGATCGGGACGGGCTCTGCGAAGGCTCCGTCTCACCTGCGATCTGTTCCATAATTTGCCGCAACAGCCAGCCCGTAGATGTCATCTGACTGTCTCCGGTTTGTAAAAACTTAGTATGATCGGATAAGAGTTCTGATCTCCGCGATGCCCTGCTCCCTCCATCGGATTTGCCGGCTGGCGGCGATCGTCCTTTTGGGGACCGCGTGTCCGTTGCTTGCCCAGAGCAACGCCGGAGAACTGCGCTTGAAGGTGTTCGACCCCAACGGTCTCGCTTTGAAATCAACCACAGTCCACTTGGTGAATGAGTTCAACGACTACCACAACACGTTTAGCACCGACGACGCCGGCACACTGATCGTCAGACGTCTTCCATTTGGTGTTTACCGCATCCACGTTCTTGCGTCCGGCTTCGCCGAGGCATCGTCTTCGCTCGAGATTCGCTCAGCTGTCCCGGTTCGATACTCGATTGCCCTCAGCCTTGCACCTGTCACCACATCGATCGATGTGCGTGACGCCAGTACGCTGATTGATCCACACCGAGCCGATTCTTCCAACGAGATTGGGGCTGAAACCATCGCCACACGTACAACTTCGCTGCCCGGACGCTCGCTGCAGGATCTGGTGAATTCCGAGCCGGGTTGGCTATACGAAGGAAACGCCGTGCTGCATCCTCGCGGCTCCGAATACCAAACGCAATTCGTGGTCGATGGCGTGCCGCTGACCGACAATCGCTCGCCAGGTTTCGGCCCAGAGATCGAAGCTGACGACGTTGATTCGATGAACATCTATACCGCCGGCATACCTGCCGAGTTCGGCCGCAAAATGGGCGGAGTCATCGAAGTGAATACGCTAAAAGACAGTAAGCAAGGCGTGCACGGCCAGGCGGTGCTCGGCGGAGGCAGTTTCGACACTGGCGTTGCGTTTGCGCAGGTGCAGGATGTGTGGAAAGGAAATACTCTGGGCGTCAGCGCTTCAGGCAGCGGTACTGGCCACTACCTGAACCCGGTTGTGCCGGAGAATTACACCAATCGCGGCACGACCGGCGATTTCTCCGCGAATTACGAACGCGATCTGACCGCAAACGATCGCATCGGCGTGATCGTGCGACACGATTTCTCGCGTTTTCAAATTCCAAACGAGCAAGTGCAACAAGCGGCCGGCCAACGCGAGGATGGTGACAACTCCGAGACGATGGGAATCGTCTCGTATCAACATGTTTTCTCGTCCAATGCGCTGGGATCTCTGCGCGGCATGGTCCGCGACACTTCCAACGGCCTGTCGTCGAACGTGCAATCGACTCCAGTCGTCGCTTTCCTGAACAACAACTTCAGGGAGGGATACGTCAACGGTTCCATCGCGGTGCATCACGGGCGGCACGAGTTCAAAGCGGGGATCGAATCGGACGTGATGTTTCTGCACGAGAAGTTCAGCGACATCATTACCGACCCCAGCCAGTTCGACGACGGCACGCCCACGACGTTTGCGTTTAGCGGAAGCCGGCCGGACGTGGAGCAGTCGGCCTACGTCCAGGATCTGATCCGCATGGGAAACTGGACGCTAAGCGCGGGCCTGCGCTGGGATCACTATCAGCTCTTGGCGAATCAGAACGCCTTGAGCCCGCGGTTGTCCGTAGCGCGATACTTTGCGGCGGCGGGACTTGTCGTCCACGCCTCCTACGACCGCATCTTCCAGACCCCCGACTCGGAGAATATTCTGCTCTCGAGTTCATCGCAGGTAGTTTCGCTGAATCCCAGCGTCCTGCGCCTGCCGGTTGAGCCTTCCCATGGCAAGTACTTCGAAGTGGGGGCGTCGAAAGCGCTCTTCGATCATTTTCGCGTCGATGCGAACTACTATCGCCGCTACGTGAACAACTTTGCCGATGACGATCAGATTCTGAGCACTGCAGTGAGTTTTCCGATCGCCTTCCACAAGGCCGTGATCTACGGAGCCGAGGAAAAAATCGAGATTCCGAAGTGGGGACGCTGGTCGGGATACGCAAGTTATTCCTATATGGTGAGCAATGCCTGGCTGCCCGTTACTGGTGGATTGTTTCTTGGAGATGATGCCACCGCTGCACTGACGGATCTCACAGGGCACTTTCCTGTTTCACAGGATCAGCGGAATACGGTTCGTGTTCGCGCTCGCTATCAACTGATGCGCGGCGTATGGCTGGCGAGCGGGACGGAGTATGGCAGCGGCCTGCCCTTCAAGTTCACCGGAAATTATCAGGAGGCGCTCGCGCAATACGGACCAGCGATGGTGAGCCGGGTCAATTTCGACCGTGGGCGGGTCCGGCCGTCGCTTGCCGTGGATGCTTCGGTCGGAGCGCAGTTATACAAGAACGAACATTTTTCGAGCACGCTGCAGGCCGACGTGGAGAACATCAACAACCGTCTGAACGTAATCGACTTCGGTGGATTGTTTTCCGGAAACGCGATTGCGCCGCCAAGAAGCTGGGCGCTGCGATTACAGACGAGCTTCTAGAGATCACTTTCCCTACACCACAAAATATTTTGCCGACGGATGGTGCACGACGATCGCTGACGTGCTCTGTTCTGGCTCGAGCAGGAATCCTGAGGTCAGGCGCACGCCGACATTTTCTTCCGGCTTGAGCAGCGCGAACAGTTTGGTCTGATCTTCCAGGTTCGGACACGCTGGATAGCCGAAGGAGTAGCGCGATCCGCGATATTTCTGGTGAAAGAGATCGCGAACCTCGGGGGCGTCTTCACCGGCGATGCCGAGTTCCTCGCGCATTTTTTTGTGATGCAGTTCGGCGAGAGCCTCGGCTGTTTCGACGCTGAGCCCGTGCAGGTAGAGATACTTTGTGTACTCTCCGCCTTCGAACAGGCGCTGCGTCTCGACGGTCGCCTTCGGCCCGATCGTCACAAGGGAGAGTCCGATCACGTCCATCTTGCCGGATGATTTTGAGGCGAAGAAGTCGGCGATGCTGAGGCGGCGTCCTTCTTTCTGGCGCGGGAAAGTGAAGCGGAGAAGTTCTTTCTGGTCTTCGCTCGGGACTCGCGACTCGGGACTCGGGGCTTGATACACGATCACGTCGTTGCCATCGCTCTGGGCGGGGAAATATCCATAGACGACGGCTGGCGCGAATAGTCCTGAAGCGGCGACTTCGTCTTCCAGATTGTGCAGGATCGGCCGGAATTTTTCTTCGACCAGACGAATGTAGTCCGACTGCGAGGCTGTCTTCAGCTGCCACTGATTTTTGAACAGTGCAGTCTCGTTGATGTAGCGAAAGACTTCGCGCAGATCGTAATCTTTGCGGACGCGGACGCCCCAGAACGGCGGCGCGGGGATATTCGGTGCGTCGGTCACAACTGGGCTGCGCTCGGCGAACACTGGGCCGGTTTCTTCGTCAACCGCAGCGGCCTTCGCATATTCCTTGACCGTGCGGCCTTCGGCGAGGCGGGTCTGGCGAGCGCCATCTTCGGTGGCAAGGTCTTCCATGATGTGAAGACCGGCAAAGGCATCGTCGGCATAGAAGACGCCGTTGGCGTATTCGCGGCGGAGATCGTCTTCGACGTATTTGCGAGTCAACGCAGCGCCGCCGCAGATGACTGGGAATTCGAGCTTCTGGCGCTCGAGATCCTGAATGACGTACTTCATCTCCAACGTCGATTTCACCAGCAGTCCACTCAGGCCGATCGCGTCGGCTTGATGCTCCTGCGCGGCGCGGATGATCGAATCGCCCGGCTGCTTGATACCGAGGTTGACGACCTTGAATCCGTTATTCGACAGGATGATGTCGACCAGGTTTTTGCCAATGTCGTGGACGTCGCCCTTGACGGTTGCGAGCACGATCGTGCCTTTCGCGCTGCCGGCTTTCTTCTCCATCTTCGGCTCGAGATAAGCGACCGCTTGCTTCATCACGCCGGCGGAGTCAAGCACGGAGGGAAGCTGCATCTTGCGCGCGCCGAACAGGTCTCCGACGGTCTTCATGCCATCGAGCAAGACGGTGTTGATCAGCTCAAGAGGAGAGTAGCTTGCGAGTGCATCTTCAAGTAAAACTTCAAGCGACTTCTTGTTCGCGCCCTCGCCCACGGATTTCTCGCCGTTGATGATGGCGAACTTCAGTTTGTCTTCGACCGAGAGCGTGTCGACGTGCGCAGTCGTCGAAGCTGCGGGCTTGCCTTTCATCCCGGTGAAGTGCGCCATGTAAACCTGCAGCGGATCGCCGGCCGACGCGTCGCGGTAAATCAGCTTGCGGGCGAGATCGACTTCTTCCTGCGGAATCTTGTAGAGCGGATAAATCTTCGTGTAGTTGACGATCGCCATGTCGAGACCGCGGTCGACGGCTTCGTGCATGAAGACGGAATTCAAAACGCGGCGCGGATAGGCATCCAGCCCGAACGAAATGTTGCTGACACCGAGAATCGTTTTGACGTCGGGCAGCTCTTTCTTGATGCGCTCGACCGCGTTCAGGGTTTCGATTCCAGCGGTGCGGTAGTCTTCCTGGCCGGTAGAGATCGGCAGTGTGAGCGCGTCGAAGATCAGGTCGCTGGGCGCGAGGCCGTATTTTTTCACCGCCAGATCGTGGATGCGATGCGCGATCGCGACTTTTTTGTCGGCGGTGAGAGCCATGCCGTCTTCGTCGATCGTCAGCGCAATGACAGCCGCGCCATAGCGCTTGGCCATGGGCAGAACCTTGGAGGTGCGCTTCTCACCGTCTTCGAGGTTGATGGAGTTGATAATGGCGCGGCCGGGGATGCGCTTGAGCGCCTCTTCGACCACATCGGCTTCGGTGGAATCGACGAGGATCGGCGCGGGAACGCGGGTGGCGATCTTCTCGAGGATCGACGTGATGTATCCCTTCTCGTCTTCGCCGACAATCGCACAGCAAAGGTCGAGCATGTGCGAGCCGTCGTTCACGAGCTTCTTGGCGAGCGCCAGGATCTCGTCGTACTTCTTTCCCTGAACCAGCTTGCGGAAATGATCGACGCGGGTGGTCGTGTTCATTTCTTCCGCGACGATCAGCGGCTTAGGCTCAAGGTCGAGAGGGACGCTGGTGTAGGCACTGGATGCGGCAGCCTGGCGTTTGACTTCGCGCTTCGCAGGTTCGATGCCGGACACCGCGTCCACAACGGCTTTGAGGTGTTCGGGAGTGGTGCCACAGCATCCGCCGACAATGCGGACGCCGTAGTCCTGGACGAAGTGCTTGTGATAGTCGGCGAGTTCCTGCGGAGACAGTTTGTAGACGGCGTGCCCGCCGACGTTCTGCGGCAGGCCGGCGTTGGGCAGAACGGAAACTTCTTTGGTCGAGTTCAGCGCAAGATAGCGGACGGCGTCGTTCATCTCCTTCGGCCCGGTGGCGCAGTTCAGGCCGATCGCGTTCACGTCGAAGGGCTCAAGAGCGGTGAGTGCCGCGCCGATTTCAGTGCCGAGCAGCATCGTGCCCGATTCTTGAAGCGTTACTTGAACCGTTACGGGCAGCTTCTTGCCTGACTTCCGCAATGCTTCGAGGACTCCGATGACGCCGATCTTGGCCTGAAGCAGGTCCTGGGCTGTCTCGACAAGCAGCAGGTCAACGCCGCCTTCGATCAAAGCAGCAGCTTGCTCCTCATAGGCGGCGACCATGGCGTCAAAGCCGATGTGGCCAAGAGAGGGAAGCTTCGTGGTGGGGCCGAGAGATCCGGCTACGAAACGCGGTTTGTCTTTCGTCGAAAATTGCTGCGCGACCTCGCGCGCGAGCTGCGCGGCTTTGATGTTGATCTCGCGGGTGCGGTCCGCCAGATCGAATTCGCCCAGCACGATCCGCGAGCCGCCGAACGTATTCGTCTCGACGATATCGCAACCGACTCGGAAGAAATCGGCATGGATATCGCGAATGATGTCGGGGCGACTGAGCACCAGAACTTCGCTGCAATTTTCCTTGCCCCAGAAGTCGTCGAGCGTCGGATTGCGCTTCTGGATATTGGTGCCCATGGCGCCGTCATAGATCACGACGCGTTCACGCACGGTTTGTAAGAAGTCAGCCATGAAAACTTCTAGCTTCTAGCTCCTAGCTAATCACGAAATCGATCCGCATTTGTCCGCGATCAATCCGTGGCGAAGAAGTTGTTGATCCCACTCAACGAAAACCGCGTTGAGTGGGGCACCCGCTTGTTTTTATGCACGAACGCCGGTCGCGACGGACCGGCGGGGGAGTGATTTCGAAAGTTTCGTTCGAAAAGTCTAGGCCCCCGGAACCAGTTCTGCCGGCGCCCCACCATTCACGTCGGCCTGGTTGAATTCGATGTTGGCTCCCATGTGTGCTGGCCGGGGGGCCAGCATCTGCTCCTTGCGCATCACCAGGTTGGTCGCATTGAAACTCGCCAGTTCAAAGCCGCGGCCATGCGTGATGGCGTCGGTTGGGCAGGCTTCGACGCAGTATCCGCAAAAAATGCAGCGGTTGTAGTCGATGTTGTAGACCTTGGCGTAACGTTCGGCGCCACTGACGCGGTTCTCAGCGGTATTTTCGGCGGCCTCGATATAAATGCAGTTCGAGGGACATGCCGCCGCGCAAAGGAAACAGGCGACGCACTTTTCCAGGCCGTTTTCGTCGCGCTGCAGCACGTGCGCACCGCGAAAGCGCGCTTCAATCCGGGCGCCGCGGAATGGCCCTTTGCCATCCGGGTAGTTCTCGACGATCGTCGGATTGAACATCTCCCGGAAGGTGATGCTCATGCCTTTGGCAATCGCGGCGATATTTTGCAGAACCGGCATGCTTAATCAGTATATCAAGAAGGGCATTGGTGATTGACGATTGACGATTGATGATTGTTGATTGAAGAGCAGGTTCCTCCTTGTTCGCTGCGCTCGCGCGTCGAAATGACAAGGGTTGAGGACGGTAAATCACTTTGTCGTCGGAGTTGCCAGTACTGGCTGAGGATGGTCCGGCACCGGCTCTGCGCTCTCCTGCCAGGCCGTGTACCAGAGATTCAGCAGCATTTGAGAACCGGCGGCGAGACGATGGATGGTGAAATCCCGAGCTTCCGGAGATCCCTTGCCGGTGAATCCTCCGGCCTTATCCAGTTCGTAAACATTTTCGACCAGGCCGTGCGATTCTTTGAGATACGCCAGGTAGTCTTCAAATGGATGAGTCAGCCGCTCGGGAGCCTTCACCAGTCCGGCGAAATCCTTGGCGTTAATATTCGCTGCGACGTAGGCCGTCTCAAACTGGCCGTGAATCTTGTGCTCGGTCGTGTATGCGTTGGGATTCGGACCGACCCAGCCGTTGTACTTGATCGTGGTGTGCAGCGGCTGAGAGCCGTCGGCGACGTAATGCCCGAGCCATCCGGCGTAAAAAATGATTGCGCGTTGTACGGGCAGAGTTGGTTTGCGAGCGGCGCTTAGCTGACGATATTCGCGAAATGCGGCTTTGAGCCGGCCATAGACTTCCATCGTGATGTAGGGCTGCAGGCCGACCCGCTCGGGCAGATAGTCGTCAGGATGATCGGTCGTAGCTGCACGCTTCTCATATAGCTTGCGATAGAACTCATAGCGCCCCGGAGGCAGCGGATCGAGCCATTCCACGCGTTCCATGTCGATGAAGTGGTCGGGTTCCTGCGCGTTCTTCAGCGCGAATTCCGAAGGACTGCGCCAGCGGTCTGGTTCCGGTCCAAGATAGGCAATCTCGTCAGTGGCATGTGGCGCACGGAGAAACGCGGGCATGCTTGCCGGTATCTTCTGCGCGGCGACGCGGTTGACGTACGTGTGACCTTCATTACCCCAAGCGGCCGCGTGCTGGCTTTGAAAAAGAACGAGGGCGATCAGCAGCAAGGTGATCAGCCCTCGTGAGGTATTGTGCGGTTTTGTCGTCAGAACGTGAACGCTCCTTTCGCTCCTCAGAAGGTCAGGTGCATCGACAACTGCAGGAACCGGTTGCTGCCGACAGTCTGCTCGATCACCCCGAAATTCTTCGAATTGCCCCCTGCGACAATTCCCGAGGTTTCATAACACGGCTGGGGGTTGAAGCACGGATCGAGTTCGAAGTTGCCATTGGGCGCGTCGAAATTCGGCTGGTTGAAGATGTTGAACGCATCCGCCTGAAGCTTCAAGGCAAACCGCTCGCTGATTTTGAAGTTCTTGAAGAGAGAGATGTCGAACCGGGTCTGGAACGGCGCGCGGAAGATATTGCGGCCATTGTTTCCATAGCCGGTCTCCACAGTATCGCAGAAGTTGGCGCTCGTGCCACCAACTGTTGGGCCACACGGCGGCACGCCGCTCTGGCCCGGACTGAGCAGCGGAACCGAGAAGTCATCCGGATTTACATAAGGAACGCGAATACCGGCGTTCGCACCGCTCGTGTAAACCCCCACTTTCCCGCCTGTAATTGCCTGTTTGGGCGAGATGCCAGAGGCGAGCGGCAGGATGGGATTGGTGATGAAGTCATCGGAGCTGAAATAGATGCCGCCGGCTGTGCCTGTGAAATCGATCACACTGAAAGGCTCGCCGCTTTGCGCAACGGTTACTCCCTGAACTCCCCACCCGTTGGTCAAAGCCCCAAGCAGTTTGGAGGCGTGCGGCAGGGTCGGGATCATGTACACGTAGCTGATGTTGAGAGTGTGGGTGCGGTCAAAGTCCGAGGAAGCATAGGCCGTACGGGGCTCGAGAGGGTTGTTGCCGTTGAAAAACAGGCCAGCGCCGAGGCCGCTGCCTTCGTCGAGGGAATGAGAGTACGTGTAGGCAACGTTGACCTGCAGGCCGCGCGACATCCGCTTGGTGGCCTGCAACTGCAAAGCGTTGTAGGTCGAGATGCCTTCCGCGCGCCAAAAGTCGGCGTTGGGATTGAAGCCGATGTAGGGTGTACGAAGCGCGGTGTTACCGTCGGAGAACGAGAATTCGCCGATGGTGGTTTGCACCTGCTCGGTGAGCAGTGGATTACCCGTGTCGATAGTCGGCCCATCGAGCGGCTGCTGGCCGTAGCTGTAGGTCTGCCCGTTAATGGGATTGCTCGGCGTGGCCACTCCGGGCTGATTAAACGGAATGGGGATCGGCTCGTGCACACCGTGATTGCCGATGTAGGCCATCGTCAGAACCAGGTCGTTCTTTGGCTGCCACTGCAGATCCAAACTCCAGTTTTCGGAATAGGGCAGTTTGTTGGCTGGATCATAGCCACCGAACAAGGCATCGAAATTTGCGAAGCCGGTCGGAGCACATGTCGGAGTGACCGGCTCGGTACATCCGCTCAATTGCGACTGGTTAAAGATCAGGGACGCAACCCCATTCAGGTTGGTCGGCGGCGGGGGGAGGGCCGTGGTGCCGAACGGTCCTTGGCTGAGGCAGTTCAAGGTATTTGTGCAGAATGCGTTGACCGGCACGGTGAAGGGCTGTTGGGTGGTGACGCTGAAAGGACCGCTGATGCCAAGCCCGGCACTGGCCGACAATTCGGTGAAATACTCGCCGCGATCGGCAAACATACCGAAGCCGCCGCGGATGACGACATTATTCTTGAATCGGTCCGGGCTCCAGGCAAAGCCGATGCGCGGAGCAAACATCCACTGGCGTCCGGTCATCGTCGAATTGCTCACACCTTTAAACCCGAAGGCTTTGTTGTTGCCGGCAACGACAAGGCCGATTCCAGGTTCGCCGTTGGGAAGAGTGGCGAAAGTGTCACAGTTCGGAGCGGGATTCGCCGTGGCGCACGTGCCGGTCCACTGGTAGTCCGAAGCGTAGAAGTTCGTGAGCAGGCCGTTGATTTCGTTGAGTGGGCCGTCCCAGTCCCAGCGCAACCCGGCGTTGACGGTCAGGTTTGACTTCAGCTTCCAGCTGTCCTGTGCGAACAGGCCGGCGGAGTGCGAGCGGAAATGACGGTTGGTCTCGCCATTCAGGAATTGCCCGCTGCTTCGGTCCGTGCCGAGCTTGCCCGTCAGAAAATCTCCGAAGTTGCGGAAGGTGAACGACGCGACCTGGTCTTCGCGGTTCTCCACGTTCAATTGCATGTAGTCATAGATCGCGCCGAAGGAAACCGAGTGTTTCCCGTGAACCCAGTGGTAAACGGAAGACCCTTCATACTCGTTCTGAAAGATTCCAGCGTTGGCGAAGTTCGTGGAAGGACCGATCTCCATCTTGTGTCCCTTGTTTTTTGCAACGGATCCGGTGGCGTTCAGTGCGCCATCGTCGGCACTGGTGATGGTGATGCCGGGGAAGTAAGTGCTGCCCAGAAGATTCATGTTGACCGAGGCTGGAGTGAGAGCCTGCGCAGTTGTAGCGTTCGCGATCTCGCGAATGAAGCCGAGGCGGTTCTCCCACGTCGTGTTCGGATTGATCACGGTGGTGTTATCGAGAGAAAACAAGTGGCTGCCCGCGTTCATTGTCTGCGGGAATCCGGGGACTGCACTCACCGCGAAAGGAATGTCAGTCGGATCCCTCTGGTAGTAGTACTTGCCGGCCAGACGGTCTTTGGGGCCGAAATTGTAGTCAATATTGGCGTTGGCCTGGGTCGCGTTGAACTGACTTGCCGAACCTTTCACGAACGAGTTGTAGGGCTGGATGGAACTTTCATTGGTGGTCGCGTTATCCGAAGGAATGATGTATTGGCCGCCGCTGGTTTTCGCCTGCATAAGCGCCAGCGCGACGGGATCGACTTGAGCGGCTGTTGCGCATCCGGTAGTGCAGGCGACAGACGCGTTGTATAGGTTGACCAGGTCGGCCGCGTCACGATTGTTATCGGTGAGACCGTGGAGTGTGGGAACGCCATTGAACGCGCCGCTCAGAGCGTCACTGATGCGCTGGCCTTGATAGGAGCCGAAGAAGAAAGCCTTGTCTTTCTTGATCGGGCCCCCGAGCGTTACCCCGAAAACGTTGCGGTGCAACGGCGGGGCTCCCGAAAAGAATGGATTAGGCGCCAGGAAGGTCGGAGCCGCATCGAACGCATTGTTCTGGAAGTATTCGTAAGCCTGTCCATGCAGGGAATTCGTTCCTGACTTTGTGGTGGTTTCCACGTGCGCGCCGCTGGCCTGTCCCATGGAGGCGTCATACATCGAGGTGGCGACGTGAACTTCTTCGATGGTTTCGATAGGCGGGGTGGGTAGCGCCTGGCCGATGGCGTCGAACACGCTGCTGTTGGTCTGTACCTGTCCGCCAACGCCGAAGATTTCGCCGGTGTTCAGTGTGAAGCGGCTGTCGGAGATATTACTGGTCGAGTTTCCGTTGAACAGGTTGTTGGCGTTCACGCCATTGAAGGTGAAAAGATTGCTGGTGTCGCGCTGGCCATTGGCCACGATTCCCTGGTTGCCGAGTCCTTCGTTGGAGCCGGAGCCAGACAGAAAGTCTGCGCTTACGCCGGGCGCCTGAATGGCGAGCTGCGTGAAACTGCCGGTTCCGAGCGGAACGGCTTCGATTTGCTGCGTGCCCAACGTGTAGCCGTTGGTCGTGTCGGTCTGATTGAGCAAGGGGGTTGCGTTGACCGTCACCGCCTCAGTGACCTTGCCCGGAAGCAGCTTCGCGTTCACGGTGCTGGTGCGGCTGCCCTGAACGAAAATCTGGGGATAGCGCGCCGATTCAAATCCTTCTTTGGCGAACGTCAGTTCGTACGTGCCGATGGGTAAATCGGCGATCGCGAACGAGCCGTCACCTTTGGTCTGCGCACTCACGGAAAGATTCGTGGCCACAGAGCGCGCCTTTACGGTCGCTCCTTGTACGACCGCGCCGGTGCTGTCGGTGACCGTGCCGTTGATAGTTCCTAACGTCTGTTGGGCGACCGCGGTTGGCCCGCTGCTCAACAACAAAATCCCGAGAAGGGTTGTACTTAAGAACGTGATGGACAAAGAGACACGAAGAGCGCAAGCGCGCATTTTTGACGAACCCCCTGTATGGGCAGCCTTATAGCAAACCGCTTCGCCATGCTTCAAGGTGTCTATGTAAAGTTCTGTCAAGCCTTGATGAATTTCTTGTCAGGTTGAGTGTGAACGTTTTGTTTCCCCCTCCAACTCGAGCACGATCTGCTCGTGGCAGACGACAACCCCGAGCGCGATATTCTAGGCTCATGCGCGATCGAGTTGGCACATTACAAAACAAAATAGGCTTGTGCGCGAGTTGCCAGTTTAAGAAAGAGATGAAATCTGATCGCGGATCGATCTTCTACATGTGCCAGCTCTCGGCAACGGATCCGAATTTCCCAAAATACCCGCGTTTGCCCGTGCAGCAGTGTGCGGGTTACAAGCCTCTAGCGGATCATCAAAGATCATCTGAGAAGTAGCTTCTGCGGCTTCTGACCAGGTTTTTCCAGTTGATCTCAGCGAGCGACGCCGCGCACCGCGCTTAAAGACTTTTTAACCGCTGAGTCGGCAGAGAAGTGCCGCAGAACGCGGAAAACCCAAGCGTGCTTACGGGTGGTGACCCGCGTCACTGCGAAGCTGCCGACTATTCAGCGAACATAATCGCGAGGAGTCCTATGTTGAAAGTTCTTGGCGTCATCGCAATCGTGTTTTTCGTCAGTTGACTCATTGCCGTGCTCCAAGGCTGGAGCAAAGCCACTGTTTCGGGACGTTGCATGAGCGTTGTGTTCCTGCTGGCCTTCGGCGCTGCCGCTGTTTGGGGGGCGCGGATATTGTTTGGGGTCAGCCACTAAATTTTCAGTAGCGCGCGAGAAGATTCCATGCTGCAGAATGCATTTGCCGGTCAGGCGAAGAGGCCGACCGAGAAATCGTTGGGGTCTGCGCTGGGCAAGGGCTTGGAGCTTTGGAAGAATCTGGTCGACGACCTCAAGCGGGAATTCCAACTCTCCGGAGAATGGCACAGTTCTTCTGTGAAGCTGGGATGGTCGCTTCGCCTGCAGCTCAAGAAGCGCAACATCGTCTACCTTGGACCGCGCACCGGGTTCTTCGTGGCTGCTTTTGTCCTAGGTAATCGAGCAGTTGCCACAGCGCGCGCCAGTAAACTCCCGCCGCATATTCTCAAGGAAATTGCGGAAGCCAGGCGGTACGCGGAAGGAACCGCGGTGCGCATCGAAGTAAAGACGCCTGAGGATCTGGACGTTGTCAAAAAGCTGGTGAAGATCAAAATCGAGAACTGATCGGCCTGATTATCCGAAGCCAAGCTCTTTGGCGAGCTCCTTCCACTTGCTGTCGACGAGCCCCTTGGTCTTCGCGTCCATCACAGTTTCATCCGGCCACGGCCGCGAGAAGCCTTCGGTTGGCCATTTGCGCGTGGCGTCGACTCCCATCTTTGAGCCGTAATTCGGCAAGCGGCTGGAGTGATCGAGGGAATCGACCGGGCCTAGCGTGAACTGGATGTCGCGCTCGGGATCGATGTGATTCAGCACCTTCAGCGTGACGTCGGCGAGATCCTGCACGTCGACGTCTTCATCGACCACGATGATGCATTTCGTGAACATGGCCTGGCCGAGCGACCAGATGGCATTCATCACCTTGCGGGCCTGGCCGGGGTAGGACTTTCTAATCGACACGATCATCAGGTTGTGGAAGACGCCTTCAATGGGCAGGTTGATGTCGACGAGTTCGGGGATGGTCAGTTTCATGAGAGGCAGGAAGATGCGCTCGACGGCTTTGCCCATGTAGGCGTCTTCCTGGGGGGGCTTGCCAACAATCGTCGCCGCGTAGATAGGATCTTTGCGGTGCGTAATGCAGCTGACGTGGAAAACCGGATAGAGATCTTCGAGCGAGTAGAAGCCGGTGTGATCTCCAAAGGGGCCCTCGGTGCGAAGTTCATCGAGATGCACGTGGCCCTCAAGAACGATTTCGCTTGAGGCGGGTACTTCCAGATCGACGGTCTCGCATTTGACTAGCTCGACCGGAGCGCCGCGGAGGAATCCGGCAATTAAATATTCCTCAACCTCGGGCGGCGCTGGGACGATCGAGCAGAAAGTGACAGACGGGTCGGTGCCAATGGCGACCGCGACTTCCAATTTTCCAGCGGGGAGGTTTTCGACCAGCGCGCTGCCACCGGAGGTGCGAGCCATGATATCGACTGCCGCGCGCGCGAACTCCACGCGCGCCGCCGTGAAGGGCAGCGAGCTTTCGCCCGGCTGGACAGCCGAGGCGCCTGTCCCCACATGTGCCGATGACGCGGCACGGCGCAGGGCTTCCCGATAATGTTCTGCGGAAACTTTCTGCCGCTGCCAGTGCATCCCTGCAGTGCGTTCGTCATACACTTGCATGCGGTACATGCCCAAATTGCGCTTGCCGGATTTCGGATCGCGTGTGGTTACGCAGGGCAAGGTAATAAAGCGACCGCCATCCTTGGGCCAGCACTGCAGGATGGGAAAATCGAACAGCGAAAACTTCTCTCGCTTGATGACCTCTTTGCAGGGTCCGGTTGAGACCGTGCGCGGAAAGAATTTGCCGGCTTCGGTGAGCAGAGGCAGCATTTTTAGCTTGTCGAGAAATCCTTGCGGCGACTTCACGTCCATGAACATGCGGATACGGTCGCCGATCTCGTCGTAGGAATTCACTCCGACCGCCATCTTCATGCGCGCTTCCGAGCCGAACTGATTGATCAGAACCTGCGAACCGGGATGGCCTTTGACGCTGGTAAAGAGCAGAGCGGGACCGCCGGGTGCGAATGTGGCGCGGGCGCTCCCGCCCGCGTTCGGCTGTCCGCACATATGCATTTTTGATACGCGGTCGGTGATTTCGGCGATTTCGAGGATGGGATCAACTTCGGTCGAGATGCGCTTCAGTTGGCCGGCGCGGTCGAGGGCCGCGATCCACTGCCGTAGGTCGTCAAAGGGCAACGGGATTCCTCTGTGTGACGGACGATTATAAGGGATGGCTCGTAAGAACTTCTTCGCCACGGATTGACGCGGATGAACGCGGATAAACCGAAAAGCCGCGGTCTTTTGGTGGTTGAATCGGCGCAGCGGACGGGCCATAATCAAGGTTTTCGGAGTTGTAGTGTCCCAAGTATGAGGCCCGTTTCCAGGCATCCGCAAACGTTCGAGCCAAAACCCGCAACGGGCGGCACTTCTGACCGTTTGGGGGCTTCGCCCTCGCGCGAACATCACACCGACGTGACGGAAGTTTTTCGCAAGCTGGCTGCACATGGCGGAGGGGCCGCTTCCTTCGATCTGGCGCTCGATCTTGTCCTGAATGAACTGGTGCAGCTGGCGCGCGATGCTACAGGAGCCACCGGCGCGGCGATCGCGCTCGAGCGCGATGGAAAGATGGTTTGCCGTGCTACAACGGGCGGAAATGCACCGGATCTTGGCGTACGCGTGGTAACCGCTTCGGGGTTGACCGGCGCCTGTCTACAGACCGGCGAGATTCAACTCTGTTCGGATACAGAGACCGATGCGCGAGTAGACGCCGCTGCCTGCCGGCAACTCGGGGTGCGGTCGATGCTGATTGCGCCCGTAACTGATGGCGCTCACGCAACCGGAATTCTGGAGGTATTCTCCAGCCGCGCCGATGCGTTCGCCGCGCACGATATCGACACGGTTCGGGGTCTGGCACGAAAAATTGCGGACAGCCAGAAGGGAATTGAGAAAGAGATCCTGGCACCGGAGCCGATCGCAGAGACTTCGATCGCTGAGCTGATGAACCCTCCTGCCGCGCAGCCGCCAGGGGTGCCGGATGAGGCGCTTGTGCCCGACTTAACCGGCGAAGTGCCGCAGCCAAGCCATGACGTGTCGACTTCGGTACTGGTTGTTCTCGTGATCGTGGCCGCAGTTGTGCTGGGGCTTCTGATCGGCTGGAGGCAGGCAGCGAAGAACCGGACGAGCGCGGCGGCGAGCCAGTCCGCGCCGCTGCCGAGTTCTGCTGGCGAGCCGCGGAATGCACCTTCAACTCCGGAATCAGCGACACCCGCATCCGGAAGTGGAGATTTTCATTCGCAGCCGAAAACGGCCCCGGCCACCAGTGCGGGGGATAGCGGCGGATTGGTCATCACGCAAAATGGAAAAGTCATCTACCGACAGATGCCGGTAGAGTCCACGCACACGTCTGGCAACGGCTCGGCAAGTGCGCGTAGTGGTTTGATCCATCGCGTGGAGCCGCAGTATCCAGAGGCAGCGAAGGCTCAGGGCATTCAGGGAACCGTCGTGCTCGACGTTCAGGTGCTTGGAGACGGACAAGTCGGCAACGTCCAGGTGGTGAGTGGAGATCCTGTGCTGGCCGATGCAGCCGTGCAGGCCGTGAGGCAATGGAAGTACCAGTCTCATTCGATCGATGGGCGCCCAGCTGAGAGCCAGGATCGAGTCACTATCCGCTTTACATTGCCGCCGGGATAGTCGCGCGCCGTTGTTCGCAGGCAAGAGTGCCCGCGCCACACAATGCAAGCGGTTTCGCGTGTTACACTCTTGCAACTAGTTTGGTGCAGCCTGCGGTTCAACCCGTTTGGGCACCCCTCGAGGTATCTACGATATGAAACCAGCCATAGAGACTCCGGGCGGAGCCTCTACCGACCCATTTAATAAAACTGTTTGCTGCCTCCGCTGCGAGCAGAAGTTGCAGCGCTATCAACTCATGCGCGCCAGTTTGTCGCCCGGTGGTGCGGGACACGCGATCTTGTCCTGTCCGCGATGCGGACATGTCGAGTTTGTGGCGGATTCCAGCCCGCTACTGCAACATCTGGAGATGATTGCGGTGGATAGTGGGGATGGGGATTAAGCAGATGCTAAAGCAGAGGCTAAGGCCCTGTTCTTAGGAGCGCCTGAAGCGGCGCTAAAGCGCCGCTCTTCCACGACTGACCTGCACGATGTCAAGCTCCCATACGATTGGGAGGGTGCCCCGTTCAAGCTCTGCTTGAGCGGGGTTGTTTAGAACGGAATGTCTTCGTCGGTGATCGGTCCGCTGGCGGCGTGTTCGGGTTCCGGCGTGCGCTGATCGAAGTTGTTGCCGCCACCCGCCGCCGCGCCGCGTGAACTTTGCGAGTACTCGCCTCCACCGCCGCCTTCTCCGCGGCCGCCGAGCAGGATCAAGTCGCTGGCGACGATCTCGGTCATATATTTCTTCTGGCCGGTCTGCTTGTCGTCCCATGAGCGGGTCTGCAAGCGTCCTTCGATGTAAACCTTGCCGCCCTTCTTCAGATATTCGCCGGCGATCTCCGCTAGGCGTTGCCAGAGCACGACATTGTGCCACTCGGTGCGGTCTTGCCACTCGCCGGACTTGTCTTTGTAGCGTTCGTTGGTGGCGATGGTGACCTTGGCCACGGGCGTGCCTTGCGGCGTGTATTTGATCTCGGGATCCTTGCCCAGATTGCCGATCAGTTGAACGCGATTCAGACTCTTTCCAGCCATGGCGGTGCTCCTTGTGTCTGCAGGGGTTCAATATAGCAGAAGGAGGGCGGTGGAGAGGGCGCGCGAATCACAAACGCGGCTGTAAGTTCCATTTTGGGCCTGGGACTAGCGTGCGCTTTAAATCGTGTCATCCTGAGCGGCGTCTTGTGCCGCGAAAAATCTATGTAACTACAGGTCGGAACTGCATAGATCCTTCGCCGCAAAAGCTGCGGCTCAGGATGACAAGGGTTTCAACGTTTGATGAGGAATGGGTTGCTCTCGCGCTCTTCGCCGATCGTCGTCAGTTCGCCGTGGCCTGGGACGACGACGGTTTCATCCGGAAGTGCGAGAACTGTGTCGTGGAGCGAGCGCATGATCTTCTGGGTCGAGCCCCCGGGAAGGTCGGTGCGGCCGATCGAGCCGGCGAATAATGTATCTCCCGCGATAAGCTTCTTTTCGATCGGGAAGTAGAGGCAGATGCTTCCTTCGGTATGGCCGGGCGTATGCAGAATCTGAGCCGTATGTGATCCGGCGGCGACCGTTTCTCCCGCGGTCACGCTGCGATCGATGTCGACTTTTCCCGGAGGCGCCACGCCGATCCAGGCGGCCTGGACATCTAACATCTTGAGCAGAGCGTAGTCGTTCTGATTCAGCAGAATCGGCGCGTCGGTGGCGACGCGCAACTTCATTGCGCCGCCGATGTGATCGATGTGCGCGTGGGTAATTACGATCTGCTTCACCTGCAGATTGTGCTTGTGCACGATCGTGAGCACGTCTTCGATGTCGTCTCCCGGATCGATGACCATCGCCTCGCGCGTGGCCTCGTCGCCAATGATCGAGCAATTACACTGCAGCGGTCCCACGGCGATGATTTCGTGGATCATGAATTCATTGTAGCGGGAAAACATTTAGAGACGGATCAACACGGATTTGAAATCGATTTTCTTTGCGTCCTCCGCGGCTTTTCTTGGCGAACTCTGCGTTTAAAGGTTTTACCGCAAAGATCGTGAAGAACTGCCGCAAAGGGCGCCAAGAGAACGGTTCCAATCCGTGAAATCGGTGGCTCGATTTTGTGGTGTACCACTTGCGCGCGGGCGGCATCAGGTTCAGAATACGGCGTACTTCGGGGGAGGTTGTTGTGGCGAAATACCGTCAACCCGGTTATCAGGACAGAGACGATCGCGATCGCACGCCGCGCGGGGAGGGAAAGCCGCGGAAGGCGCCGCCGGAGCGCAAGAGCGGACCGCCGCGGTGGGACCACGCGCTCGGACCGCGTCCGGTAAATCTGCCCGGAACGCGCGAGGTGTCGCGCTGTGCGCAATGCGGCGCGGTGTTGCAGAGTGGAGCCGGTGAAGGGAAGTGTCCGAAGTGCGGATTCGAGCTGCATTCATGCAAGCAGTGCACGTACTTCGACCCCGGCAGCCGGTTTGAATGCATGCAGCCAATCAAAGAGCGCATCGCAAAAAAAGATGCGCGCAATGACTGCACTTTCTATGAGATTCGCGTGACGCGCGAGAAAGAAACTTCAACGCCGGCGAGCCAGCGTCCGAGTGATGCGCGGACGGCGTTCGAGAATTTGTTCAAGAAATAGGGTGAGTTCGAGCAAGGAATGGGGTGCCCCATGTCTCGCTGCATTTGCGAGACATGGGAGGCAGGAAGTGGGATCTCGGCAGCCGAAGATTTATCATCCCTCACGACAAAAATCTTGAATCTCGCGGAACACGTCTTTTCCCAGGTCTCGCAAAATCGGCGCGACCTGGGGCACCCCCGATCAGGTTAGCGATGTCCGAGGTCTGCCTTTACGGTTTTTGCGTTGGCCTGAGCAGCACTTCACTGATGAAAGACTGCGGCGCCTGAGTTACCAGCATCGCGACGGCGTGCGCGACATCATCGGGTTGCAGCATTTTCTTCGGATCTTTCCCCGCATGCGGGCTCAGTTCGGTATCCACCGATCCCGGGCAGACCACCGAGACGCGAATGTTGTGTCCCCGGAGTTCTTCGGCGACGGAATAGGTCAGACCATTTAACCCCCACTTTGAAGCGGCATAGGCCGCGCCCTTGGGCAAAGCGTTCTTTCCCGCGAGCGAGGAGATGTTGATGATATGTCCTGAATACGCGCGAATCATCAGTGGCGCAAACGCGTGAATCGCGAAGTAGACGCCACGCAGATTCGTATTCAGAATGCGGTCCCACTCCTCGGGTGGAAGCTCATGCAGAGCATCGTTGAATCCGCCGACGCCGGCGTTGTTGACGAGAATGTCGACGCGCCCGAAAGTGCCGTCGACGCGCGCGGCGGCGTATTCGAACTGATGCAAGACGGTAACATCGCAAGGGATGACTTCCGTTTTGCCGCCAGCTTCCTTAATCGATCGAGCCGTTTCATCCAGCGTCGATTGCGTACGTCCGCACAAAACGGTTGTGGCGCCGAGGGCTGCGAGGTGACGTGCGATGGCTGCTCCGATGCCGCGGCCTGCGCCGGTTACGACCGCGACCTGACCGGAAAGACGTGCTGCGGTGTCCATATATCCAAGCCACTCCTGTCTGGAACTAGCGGGAGCGCGAGATCGGGGAACATCCGCGTTCTCCGTTCCTGGCATCTTAACAATAAAGGGGAGCACGAATGGGAAGTTGCTTGCCTTCGGCAGGAGAGGTACTTATAATCCGGCCAACCGGGAAAAAGGGTCGCCGCCGCACGCTCCAACCGGGTTACCCCCCGCAGTTCCCGGGGTCCCTGCCAGGAAGCCCGGCATTCCAAAGCAGGATCCGAACGCCATGCGGTCCAGGCGGAATGCAGTTGCTGCTTAGCTTTTAAAGTATGAGATTGCCAGAGTAGCGATTTCCCGACATTTCAAGGAGCCATTTAGATGAAAAAGATTCTGCTTACGGTTGTGCTTGGGGTTGCTGTGATCGCCGTGGCACAGAATCCTGCGCAGCCAGCGGCGCCGCCCGCGCAAGGACAGACCGCCGCGCCCGCCGCAGCAGGGCAGGCCGCACCCGCTCAGCCCGCCGCACCGGCCCAGGCGCCGGTGATCAAGGATCCGGCCGAATACAACGCTTACGTGGCTGCAGTTCAGGCGAAGGATCCCAATGCGAAAATCAGCGGGTTGGAAGCGTTTCTTACCCAGTATCCGAACAGCGTGATGAAGCAGCAAGCCCTCGAACTGCTGATGGGCACATATCAGCAAGCGGGCAACGCGAAGAAGGCGGCCGAAACGGCGCAGAAGCTCGTCGCGGTTAGCCCGTGCCAGGTGCCTGCACTGTTCCTGTTGTCCTACATCAATCGCGTGATGGCGCAAAGTGGCGATGCGAACGGCAAGCAGGAGTCAGTTGACGCCGCAAAGTACGGCCAACAGGGTCTCGATTGTCTGCCGAAGTATCAAAAGCCGGAAGGCACCAGTGATGCTGATTTCGAGACTCAGAAGAAGACGATGACCGAAAACTTTAACGCTGCCATCGGATGGGGCGCGTTACAGGACAAAGACTACGCGAAAGCGGCGCAGGGCCTGAAGGCGGCGGTCGAGGCGAACCCGCCGGACTCGCAGAAAGATCTGGCCTTGCTCTATCCTCTGGCTCTGTCGTATCTGCAGCAGACTCCGCCCGACTATCAGAATGGCATCTGGTTCGCTTGCCGCGCCGCCGCCGTGGCTCCTCCGCAGAGCGAGCCTCAGATTGAGAAATATGCGAAGGGGCAGTACGTGAAATATCACCAGGGCGACGACGGATGGGATACCGTCTTCGCAGCAGCGAAGGCGGGCGGCCCTCAGGCTCCCATTCCACCTCCGCCGACTCCGGCCGACCAGGCGCACGATATGGTCGCGAAGACCGCTCCCGAGAAAATGGATTTCGCGACTTGGGAATTCATTTTAACGAACGGCAGTCAGGCCGATCAGGACCTGGTATGGAATGCCATCAAAGGCAAAGCCGTGCAGATGATAGGCAAGGTAATCACCGCTCAGCCTGACGAGTTCATGGTCGCAGGAAGTTCCGACGATATCGACGCGAACAAGGCGGACATCACCTTGAAGTTCGAGGATAAGGTTCCGGCCCGCTTGGTCCCGAAAGATGGAACGGACAACTTCAAGTTCCAGGGAGAGCCGGCGTCCTATACTTCGAATCCGTTCATGATGGTGATGGAGAAGGCCCAACTGCTGCGCGCGCCCGCACCACCTGCGCATAAACCGCCGGTACATCACAAACCTGCGGCACAGTAGATCGAGTCACATCCAGAACAATGAGGCAGCCCGCGAGGGCTGCCTTGATTTTTTGGGGAAACAAACTGAGTTACAGACAGACATGGAACAGCAGGTTCCTCCCCTTCCGCTTCGCTCAAGGGTCGGAATGACAAGATTTGGAAAAGGTCTTAGCGGACGAGTTTCTTTTCCAGAGTGACCGGGCGGGCGCTGCGGGGCGGGCGTTTGACGCCGTCACGCAGCTGGCGGACGTCAATCTTCAGTTCGCTGATGGTGCGGCTGAGAGTGTTGCGGTGCATGCCGAGTTCCCGCGCGGCGCGGCATTGATTGCCTTTATTTTCCTGGAGGACGGTAAGAATGAATCTCTTCTTAAACTCCCGCACTCCCTCGGAGTAGAGAATATTGCTGCGGTACATTTGCAAAACGAGTGCTTCCAGTTGATCCTTCACGATGCGTCTCTTTCCAGGTAGATTTTTTCAGTGCACCGTCTCTATTTCGGCGAAGAAGCCGGCGAGCCGCTGGCAGTATGGTTCGCCTGACGCAGCATTTCGAGTCCCTGATCGAAACGTACTCGCAACTCAGTAGGGGCCAGCCATTTGGCGGCGTGTCCCACTACCAGGAAGTAAGGCGCGAGTTGCGAATTCTGTAACCATTTCGAAGTCGGCTCAAATGCGGTCATGCCCATCAAAATCACTGCCACCATCAGCCCGCCCTTCAGCAATCCCACCACTGCGCCGAGAAAACGGTCAAAGCCACTTAGTCCGGCTTCTTTCATGAGCCAGCGTGCCAGTTTGGCGGCCAGGCCAAACAGAAGCATGATGGCGAAAAAAATGATGAAGAAGCCTAAGACGTCAGCTAACCACGGGTTCTTCAAAAAACTTTCAAACCACTCCGCGAGACTGCGATATTTCCAGGCCGCAACCACATAACCCAAGATCAAGCCAGCCATGGTAAGGACCTCGGAAAAGAAGCCCTGCACAGCCGCCAAAACAATATTCACCAGCAAAATGGCACAGATCATCCAATCGGCGACGTTCATGCGATCCGCCCGCCAGAGTCTGAGCCCCACATGTGATCAAACATCCAGCTGGTGCCCAGTCAGCTGGAAATACGCGTCGAGATATTTTTCGCTGGTACGCCGCGCCACTTCGGGAGGAAGAGCAGGAGCGGGCGGCTGCTTGTTCCAGTGAATTTGCTCGAGATAATCGCGAACATACTGCTTGTCGTACGAATCCTGCGCCCGGCCCGGAGCGTACTTGTCAGCTGGCCAGAAGCGGGAAGAATCGGGCGTCAGGACCTCATCGGCAAGGGTGACGCCTTGCTCGGTGCGCCCGAATTCAAACTTGGTGTCGGCGATAATGATGCCGCGAGTGCGCGCATAGCTGGCGGCTTTCTTGTACACGCGCAGCGAAACATCGCGCAAATGGCTGGCGGTTTCGACGCCAACGACTTCGCACATCCGGTCGAAGGAAATATTCTCGTCGTGGCCGGTGGTCGCCTTCGTAGCAGGCGTGAAAATCGGTTCTGGGAACGCGTCCGATTCTTTCAGTCCGCCCGGAAGTGCGATGCCGCAAACGGTTCCCGTGGATTTGTATTCCTTCCAGGCCGACCCGGAAATGTATCCGCGCACCACGCACTCCACCGGGAACATTTCGGCCCGATGTACCAGCATCGAGCGCCCGCGAAGTTGGTCGGCATGCTTGCGAATAGCGGACGGGTATCGGTCCACATCAGCGGTAACAAGATGATTCGGAACGATATCGGCCAGGTAATCGAACCAGAACAGGGAAATCTGCGTCAGGACGCGGCCTTTCTGCGGAATTCCAGTCGCCAGAATGTAATCGAAGGCCGAAATCCGGTCCGTTGCCACAAAAAGAAGCTGGTCCGGGGCGGCGTCGTAGACATCGCGCACCTTGCCGCTGGCGCGAAGTTTGAGATCGGGAAAATCTGTCTGTGAGAGGACGGAATCTAGCACTTGAGGGCTCATACTGAAATTTTACAGGTTAGAGGCGAGGCGTATTTTAGCTGGTCCGGAAAAATTGTCAACGACTGTAATCACGAATAGAAATCTTTTGCGAGCGCATCGGGGAACAAAGGCATTGACACGAAAGAGAGTTCCATGGCGTGGCGCGTCGAAGGAAAAACTTTGCGCTTTCGATTGTGGAAAAGCTGAGGATGGGAGTGGATATTTTGGACGAGCGCACTGAACCGATGCCTAATGCGTCCCGAAGCGCACCGACACCAGCTTCGACACCCCCGGCTCTTGCATGGTCACGCCATAAAGAACCGGCGCGATGCTCATCGTTTTCTTGCTGTGCGTGATGAGCACGAACTGAGTCTGCACGCTCATTTCTTTGACCAGGTCGGTAAAGCGCCCAATATTGGCTTCGTCGAGCGGCGCATCGACTTCGTCGAGAATGCAGAACGGGCTGGGGGCGTACTGGAAGATGCCGACCAGCAAAGCGAGCGCCGTCAGCGCCTTCTCGCCGCCGGAGAGCAGCAGAACGTTCTGGAGGCGTTTGCCCGGCGGTGAAGCGATCACATCGATGCCGCTTTCGGCGCTGTTTTCTTCGTCGGTCAGCTTCATCAGGGCATGACCGCCGCCGAAAAGTTTCTTGAACGTGGCCTGGAAGTTCTCGTTGATCTTGGTGAAGGCCTCTTCGAACTTCTGGCGGGAGATCTGATCGATCTCTCTGATGGTCGCGGTCGTGTTCTCGATTGACGAGATCAGGTCCTTGCGCTGCGTTTCCAGGAATGCGTGGCGCTCGGCGCTCTCTTTGTATTCCTCCAAAGCCATCATGTTGACCGGGCCCATGGCTTCCAGCTTGGAACGCATGTCGCGGTAAAGCTGATCTTCCGCCGCGAGTTGTTCGGCTGTGACCGTAGTCAAGGTCGTATCGGCGATGAGGACGCTGCGCTCGACGCCGAGTTCGTTGAGGCAGGTTTCCGAGAGATATTGCGCATCCGATTGCAGCTTGGCGGCCGCCGCCGAGAGCTCGCCGCGACGATCGCGAGCCTGATCGAGCAGCAACCGGCTGCTCCGCAGTTGTTCGTCAATTTCCGCCAGATAAGCGCGCAACTGTTCGGTTTCAAACTGCAGCAGGCCCTCGCGGGTCTGAGCTGCGTTGCGTTCGGCATCGAGATCGGTGGCATGCAGCGCGAGTTGTTCGTTCTCTGTCTCGCGCTGGAGTTTCTCCGCGGCCGCTCCTTCGATTTGGGAAGCCAGCGTTTCAACGCGCTGACGCATCTCGGCAAATATCGATTCGATCCGCTGGAGGACCGCCGCGGCCGAGCGGTGTCGTTCTTCAAGGGTGGCGACGCGGGCAGCGTGCTGCGAAGTCGTCTGAGCCGACACCTCGCGTCGCGCACGCAGACCCGTGAGCGACTCTTGCGCGGCGGCAATCTGTTGCTCGATCTCCACCCTCTTCAGTTCGACGACCTCGATCTCAGACTGCTTCGCGCAGAGAATCCCTTCCTGCTCGGCCCGTTCTGCCGCAAGTTGACGAAGCTCCATCTGCGAGACGTTTAGACGCTCGCGGACGCGGGCCATCTCGGAATCCAGCTGTTGCAGCATGTGGCCGGAAGTCATAGCCTGATGCTCGGCTTCGCGTTTTTCGCGTTCCAGACGATCGAGCAGGGCAGTAAGATCCTTGATTTCGTGGCCCAGCGTAAGCACGCGAGTCTCTTCTTCGCGCAGGGCTCGCTCGAGATCTTCCAGCTGTCGCAAAACATCCCGCAGTTCGCGCTTCATCGAGAGCGGGCCTTCCGAGCGCTGCTTGCCGCCGGTCACGGTCACGTTGTGGAAGCACTCACCGACCTGAGACAGGAAGAATGCGTCCGGATTTTCCAAGGCGAGTCCCCGCGCAACGCTGGAATCGGGGACGATGTAGCCGTCGCGCAGCTTGGGAAGAATGACTTCCAGCGACTTTCCGAATCCGTCGAGCACGCGGATCGTATGCTTGAGCGGAACGATCTGCTCGGCCGGCGGCGCCTGATGGGCTGCCTCGTTGAGAACGAAAGAAAATTTCGCCTGCGCATCCTCCGGATGGACGAGAAATGTTGCCCGACCGTCCACGTCGCTGCGCAGCATGCGGAGACCTTCGTCAGCGGCGTCCCAGGACTTGACGACAATGTAGTTGAGTTCGTCGCGAAGAAAGTCTTCCACCACTCGCTCGTAGCGCGGTTCAACTTCGAGGAAATCCGCCAGCACACCGACAGGCGCCATGCCGCCCTGCATCACGCCTGACTGAAACAACCGGCGGACGGATTCTGTCGAGTATCCGTGCTCGGCGATGACAGCTTCGAGCGATCCTTTTTTGCCGAGCGCCGTCGCGTACTCTGCGCGAAGTACATCGAGGTTCGTTTTGGCACGTGTCTCTTCCAGCTTCTTCGATTCGATCAGGCGGCGCAGCTGGCTGATTTCTTCGCCGATGCCGCTGACGCGCTGATTGACAGTTTCGAATTCAAGCGCCAGCTGGCCGCGTTGTCCGCCAAAAGCTTCGACCTGAGCGGTCGCAGCTGTGATTTCGGTCTCGAGGCGTCGGGCGTCGCGATCGCATCCAGCGAGCCGTTCTTCGGCTTGTGCGAGTTGGTTCCGCAAACGTGATGCAGAAGACACGGTATCGAAAATTGCAACCCGAGCTTCTTCCTGCTGTCGTTCGATTTCGGTGAGACTGGCCGCGGCGGCGGCAGCTTCCTGCTGGCAGAGCGCGAAATCGTTCTGGGCTGCGGCGAGATCAGCGGCCGCCGATTCCAGGATCTGGCGATTCGTTTCCTGCTCGGCTTCGAGCGCGGTCAGCCGATGGCGCGCTTGCGCGAGTTCTGCTTCTGCCGAGGCAGAGCGTACCAGCAGCTCGGCGCAGCGTTCTTCGTTATGCCGCCGGCGGGCCTGGGCACGATCGATTTCGAGCGCGATCTGGCTGATGCGATCGCGGTTTTCGCGAAGTTCAGTTTCAATCGCGTATCCGCGCTGCGTCCGCTCGGAGTGGTCGGCCTCGAGTTGCTGAACTTCGGATGTCCGATGCTGCATCTCTTCGGCGAGGGCGTTCAGCTGGGAATCGAGTTCCGCGCTCTCGTGCTCAATCGCCGCAAATTTGCTGGCCAACACAATCCGCAACTTGTCGCGCATCTCATCGCGCAGCTTGGCGTAACGCTCGGCTTTCGACGCCTGCCGCTTCAGCGAATTCATCTGGCGCGTGACTTCATCGAAGATGTCGTTCACGCGCGAGAGATTAAGCTTGGCATCTTCGAGGCGGGCTTCGGCCAGTCGTTTCTTCGTCTTGAATTTCGTAATGCCCGCCGCTTCTTCGAGGATCGCGCGGCGATCCGTGGGACGGCTGCTGAGAATCTGCCCGATGCGTCCCTGTTCGATTAGCGCGTAGGACTCCGGCCCCAGGCCGGTGCCCATGAAGAGTTCCTGAATGTCGCGCAGGCGGCAGAGCTTGCCGTTCAAAAGGTACTCGCTGTCGCCCGAGCGGAACAGCCGCCGGGTGACGTGAATTTCTCCGTGATGGAACTGCTGCTGGTTGAACTTGCGGCGACGAATTTTCAGCACTACATGCGACGCCGGAGTTCCTAGCGCGGCATTTGCTGGCGGAGCTGTAACGTTGTGCGCTGGCAACGCAAAGATCGGTTCGTCATCGGGGAAGGCAATCGCAATCGTATTGATCTTCGAGCGCGGGACTTCGACTTCTTCCATTTTTCCGGGCTGGGCGTCTTCCACAGCGTGATCGGTGTCTTCGGCGGCGCGGGCGCGGATGGCGGCCTCGTCCCAATCATCGGTTACATGCACTTCGCCCGCTTCGGGCATGTCGTCCTGAATTTCGATTTCCGTGGCGGCGTTGGCGTCGGCGCCCTTGTAGACCTCGGGATCGATCAGGGTCAGAGAGACTTCGGCCATGCCGGTGGGCTTGCGGTCGCGCGTGCCGGCGAAGATGACGTCTTCCATGCGCGATCCGCGCAAAGTCTTGGCCGACTGTTCGCCGAGCACCCATGAGATGGCGTCGGAGATGTTCGACTTGCCGCAGCCGTTCGGGCCAATGATGGCCGCCACTCCGTCGCCGTGAAACTTGAGCTCGGTGCGGTCACAGAACGACTTGAACCCGAGAATCTGAAGTCTCTTCAGTTTGAGCAAAGCGTTAACTCCAGTGGCCAGCGGTTAATTCGAATCGCCGGGGGTGCCCCAGGTCTCGCCGCATTTGCGAGACCTGGGATCCATAGAAGCCTGTTTACCAGGAAGATTCCTCTTCCGCATTGGATGCCTGCCGCCATCCCTGACGGACATTTTCGGCGCAACGTTGTCACCCCAGGCTGGACGAGGTGGGCACAAATTTAAGCTACTGTAACGGCGAAATTCAGTCCGCGTCAAGCAATATAACACTATATATAGTGGGTGGTTAGCCGATAGCGCCCTGTATTGCACAGACATTGCAGCCGATGCGCAGTTTTGCTGTGGAGAAGAAATCAGAGGTGGGAGAACCGCGAGAGCAGGATAAGGCTAGCGCAAGGGGATAGTGAGTGCAACGGGAATGTGGACACCTATCTGCGAGCCGGTTTTTAGCGGGATGATCCGAACGGGCATCATAAGGCATTCTTGAGCCGCATTCGGAGTAATCAGAACGATCTTGATACCGAGCGAATCTTCCCCAGGGCCGGGGCTATTTTTCACAATGTCGATGGCGTTGGCTACCGTCTGGAATGGAAGCTCGTCTTCGGCCAACAAATAGAGTTCCCGATTTTCCCGAGCACGGTAAATCTTGTCTAGGAGATGCCGGAGATTTTTCCAATCTTCGGGCTCCATGTTGATAAAAACCTCGCCTGTATTGGCGACGCGCAGCACAACGATTCTGTCCGGCGCATGTCGATCGTAGTCACAGCGAGTGGATGGCAGCGCGACGGACAAGCCTAAGGGAACACGATAAGGGTGAAAAGGCGTGAAGATGAGGAGGATGCACGCGAGAGTCGGCACGGCCAGTAGTGCGTACGCTGGCGGGGCCGAGAGTTGCTTTTTTAATGGCAGTGCTTGGGCGAAGGGAACTGATCCGCGATTTTTTCCATTGCCACTTCTCCGCGACCTTAGCAACGAAAGAGCCTCAATGCGCGTGCGGAGCAGGGGATGGAAGAGCGCCCCGGGGATCGCCACGAGAATTCCGGCGGCGGCCCAGACCAATGCTCCCGCAATTCTGTTGCACAAAATTGCGAGAAACCGGCTGCGTGACCCGCTATAGCCGAACGAGAGCCCCGCGAGAATGCCATAGCTCGTTCCAGCCAATCCCAAAAAGGGCGCAGTCGTAGCGATTCCCCTGAGCATTGATACGGCAGGGATCAAGTCCGACAGGAACGTTGACACGGATCGGCGAAATTTCGCGGGGTCTGGATTGAAATCTGGCGATGCGCGGCGGAGTAGGTAATAGCGATAGGAAAAGCGGATGACGACGAAAACCGTGTAGGCGAGCATCAGCGCGAGCACGATGAACATGCCCCGCTGAACGTAGTCCCACGAACGCCAGATATCCCAAGTGCTCCATTCGCACTGTTCGGTCGGCCAAAGGCTCAGGCAGGCTCCGGGCATGAAGAGAACGCCCCCCGCGGACACTCCGCAACTTGAAAGTGACACCGAATGGATACGTAAAGTTCCTGAATGTCTTTTCGGAACGGAATAGTCCGACATCGAGAAGTAGCTGGGAACCCTGAACGATGTCATCCTCAGCGGCGGCGAAGCCGGCGCGAGGGACAGTACGAGGGATTCCAGTCTTTCATTAAGTGGATGGGAATGCCCTCGATGCATTCAGCGTCGGAACGACCCTTTCGACTGCATCGTTTGTCTTGGCTGTCGTAAGGTCCTTCGGAGGGCCTGACGGCCCTCTTCAGGATGACATCGGGGGAAGAAAGGTCCTCCCTTACTTCGCGAAGCAGATCTTTCCTGAGTAGCGAAACACGGTCGTTCCGGCCCCCAGGTCAACTTCTCCAATCGCGTTGAGATCGCCCTTGGCTTTCGCGAACTTGCCAGTTCCGCCATTGATATGGACAGGATATCTGACGAGCGCGAACAGCGTTGCCGACAAAGGCATGGTCACCGCAGTGGCCTGATTAAAGGAGACCGTGTCTCCCGACTCGGTGACAAGGTGATGCTGCACGGTAAAGGAAACTGTGCCGTCTGCATTTTGCGAGACGTTCAGGATTTGTGCTGTCACGGCGCCCGCCAGGTCGCCGGTTGCCGTCCCGAGAGTGGTCGAAGCATCCACGACGCCCAGGTTGGTGGACATGGTTCCACCGACCGATTGACACTGGCTGGAGACCTCATTCTGAGCGAGAGCCGATCCGGCGGTCGCGATCAAAACCAGAAAACAACAGAAAGTGTAGAGTCGCATACTGTCCTCCGCGAAATTGATTTTGTTGGTCGAGCGCCGACGAAGAGCCCAAGTCCCCGGTTTCACATAGGTGTAAGCTTCGTGCGCGCCCCTCACTGATCTAAAGCGCGGAACCGACCGCAATCGGGCAACCGGGGAGCGTGGGAATTACAGGTTTTGCGAATCCGTGAACCCGGTATTGTGATAATCTTCCGGCCCCAAGGGGTGTTATGGCGGGCTCGGACCACACCGTTACCGAGCTGCTGACTGCTTGGACCGCAGGCGAGGAAGCAGCTCTCGAAAAACTTGTGCCCTTGGTCTACAAGGAGTTACACCGAACCGCCCACCGCTACATGGTTCGCGAGCGAACCGGCCACACTCTACAGACAACAGCGCTGGTGAATGAGGTTTACATGCGCCTGAGCGGCTTTCAGGGCATGAGTTGGCAGAACCGGAACCACTTTTTTGCCATCTGCGCGAATTTAATGCGACGGGTATTGACCGATTTTGCCCGCTCCCGACGCTTTCTAAAGCGAGGGGGAAACGCGATCCACCTCGATTTCGACGAAGAAATTTTCGCGGGACAGGAACGGGCCGCCGGGATTGTCGCGCTCGACGACTGTTTGAACGCTTTGGCGGCTTTCGACGAACGCAAAAGCCGGGTCGTGGAATTGCGGTTTTTCGGCGGACTCAGTCTGGAAGAGACGGCACAAGTCCTGAACATTTCACCGGAAACGGTGAAACGGGACTGGAGACTGGCGAAGGCCTGGCTTCTGCGTGAGATGAGCACAACTGAGAAGAACCATGAATCGTGAGCGCTGGCAACTGGTCGAGCAGCTTTATCACGCTGCGCTGGAAAAAGACGAAAGCGAGCGTGGGACATACCTGCAAGCGTCGTGCAACAACGACGCAGAGTTGCGCCGCGAAGTGGAATCGCTGCTGGCGGCGGGCGAAAGGGCGACGGGCTTTATTGAATCTCCCGCACTGGAAGTTGCCGCAAAGCTTCTGACGAAGGAGGAAGTTGAAGCCGATGACTCGCCGCCCCTGATTGCCGGGACGAGCATCTCGCATTATCAGATCGTCGAGAAAATTGGGGCAGGCGGGATGGGAGAGGTATATCGGGCGCATGATCCGAGGCTGGGCCGCGACGTGGCGATCAAGATTTTGCCTCAGGTCTTTGCCGGTGACGCAGATCGGCTGCGGCGATTCGAACAGGAGGCGCGGGCGGCGGCAGCGCTTAACCATCCTAATATTGTGGCCATCCACGACGTCGGCACTTGGGAGTATGGGACACCCTATGTTGTCTCGGAGCTTCTGGCGAGCGAAACATTGCGGGCACGCCTTAACAGGGGCTCGCTTCCAGTTCGGAACGCCGTCGAAATTTCTTCGCAGATTGCCTCGGGTTTGGCCGCAGCTCATAACAAGGGAATCGTCCATCGCGACCTGAAACCGGAAAATATCTTCCTGACAGATGAGGGACACGTCAAAATCCTGGATTTTGGCTTGGCCAAGCTGCTGCCTGAGAGTCCGGTCGTTTCCGATCTCAGCACCATGACCTCGACGCTCAGCGTCATGGGAACCCTCGGCTACATGTCTCCGGAGCAGGTTCGCGGCCAACCGGTCGATCTACGCACCGATATTTTCTCTCTGGGCGCAGTGATCTACGAACTGCTATCGGGTCAACGTGCATTCAAGGGGGAGACTCCCGCCGATACCGTCAGCGCCATTTTGACGCGTGATCCTGCGGAATTGACCAGCAATGCCCGAGGTATCCCGCCGGCTCTGAACCACGTTGTCCGGCGCGCGCTGGAGAAGAATCCCGGCGATCGGTTTCATTCCGCCAAGGACCTGGCATTTGCCCTGGCGGCTGTTTCCGAAGGACACGAAATCGCTGGAACGCGCTCCTGGAGTCGGCTGCGTTGGAAAGTGCCGCTGGCAGCGGGATTTGTGCTGCTGTTTGCTGGCGCTCTCTGGTACGTCAATTCTCGGGTGCTGCATCGCGGATCTCAAACGAGTTCTATTCCTGCGCCCATTCGTTCTCTTGCCGTATTGCCCCTGGAAAATGTTTCCGGCAGCTCCGATCAGGACTATTTTGCCGACGGCATGACGGATGAACTGATTACGCAGTTGGCGCAACTCAGTGAAGTCCGGGTCATCTCGCGGTCTTCAGCAATGCAGTTCAAGGGAACGCATCGACCACTTGCGGAGATTGCCCGAGCGTTGGGCGTCGATACCGTGGTTGAGGGGTCGGTCTTGAAGGCGGGTCACCACGTGCGCGTGACGGCACAACTCATCAAGACTTCCACGGATGAGCATCTCTGGGCCCATAGTTACGACGGCGATGTCTCGGACGTGATTCGGCTGCAAGATGATATCGCTCGCACCGTGGCCGATGCGATCAAGGTTCAATTGCAACCCGCCGAGAGAACGAGGATCTCCTCGTCGGCGGCGACGACATCCGTTGAGGCCTATGACGACTACCTGAAAGGTCTGTCCTTCTCCGCCAAACTGACGCCGGACGGTGTGCAAAAGGGCTTTGAGCTGTTCAATCAGTCTATTCAGAAGGATCCCGCATTCGCGCCTGCCTATGCCGCTTTAGCCGAGTCGTACTCCTGGGCTGCGGGACTGGAGATTCGACCCTATCAGGAAATGCTGCCGAAAGCTGAAATTGCAGCCAACAGGGCGCTAGCCATTGATCCGAATCTCGCGACGGCGCATCACGCATTAGCCTGGGTGAAATATGCGCGCGATTGGGATTTCGCAGGTGCGGTGCGCGAGTTTGAGCGAGCCATTGAACTGAGTCCCAACAACTCCACCGCCCATCTCTGGTATGGGATGTACCTGGCGGAACAAGGGCATCCCGAGGAGTCGTTCGTTCACATGCGGCGCGCCAAAGAACTGGATCCTCTTGCGCCCATCATGAACTTGACCATCACTCCACTTCTCACCTCGCGACAATACGACAAGTTGATCGCGGAGGTTGTCCCTATGCTGAAGGTCGATCCCCAAGACGGCATTCTGCATTGGCTTCTGACTTCAGCGTACGAGCAGAAAGGGGACCTTACGGGAGCAATTGACGCGCAGGAGAAAGCGGCCATCGCCTTTGGAGAAGATCCGACGCATGCCCGACAGCACTCCACCGAGATGCGTGATGCAGTTTCAAAAAACGGAGCGAAAGGCTACTGGTTGAGCCGCGAAAAATCGACTCCCGCCGACTCCGATCCTTACGAGCGTGCGATTATCCAGGCCCATCTCGGGAAGACGGATGCTATGTTCGAGAGCTTGGAAAGAGCCTACGCGCAGCATTCGATTGCCATGCTGTACTGGATGCACGGCGAGCCAGCATACGATCCGTATCGAGAGGATTTACGATTTCGGGATCTGCAGCGGCGAATCGGCCAATTTTAGACGCATCCCTTCGGACGGCTCGCTGCGCGAGCCGGGACGGAGCCTTCGACTGCGCTCAAGACAGGCAAGGGCCTGCGTTCACTACACAACGAAAATCGAGTTGGGTCACCACCTGCCCAGTACTGAATCAGTACAGAGACCCGCTCGGCTGTGTGCTGCTTACCACCCCCTTCTCGACATTCAGCGAATACGATTCTCCTCCCGAACCTGTCCACGTGTTGAGATTGAACTGAGCATTACCCGGCGCGTGGTAGACCGCAATTTTGCGGAAGGTTAAGGGAACACCCGACCGGCACACAGCAGCGTCCCCCTGCGCGCGCATGAAGTAGGCGCCCTTTCCCGGGCCGATCACTCGTGCCTCTCCATTGGTCTCGACCAGCACTGCGCTCTTTTCATCGACGGCGATCTCGCGGGGATTCGCCGACCATCCGTCCTGGACGATGCGCGCCAGAAAGACCAGGGAGCGTCCCAAGCGGTCGCGCTTGGCGAAATGAGTGTCGGTAAGGGTATTGCGCAACAAATCGATCTTCAGGAAATCACGGCGCACAGTGACGCGGCTGAAGTAGGGATCGGCGAGCGACTGCGCGGAGGTAAGGTCCTTGTCGTCAGGTGCGTCGCCCTGCGCCGAGTAGATGTACTCGGCCATGACCGCGAGTCCGGCGCTGGTTCCGCCCACCGGCTTGCCGGCGACGATGTGGGCATTCAGCGCATCTTCGACCGGAGTGTGCTGCCACCAAGTGATGTAACGGGCCTGGTCGCCGCCCGCGATGAACACGGCTTCCGCGTGCCGGATGATATCGGCGACCTTGGGGTCATTCGCGGCATCGCGGCTGGGAATAATCAGCGTGGCTACCGAATTCATCTTGCAGAGTGAGTTGACGTAGGGGTTGTAGTCGTCGTCCCCAGCCGCGCGCAACACCAGGAAGTCTCCGCCCGGCGCTTTGTCACAGAGGAAGCGGAAAGCTTCATCCAGATCCGAACCGCCGCCCATCAGCGCGTACCCAGGTACGGTTTTGGTCGTGACGTCCTGATCGTTGCCGATGCGGACGTATTTGTAGTCCGAGGCGTTTGCTTGCGGGAGGGCGGCGAGAAGCAGGCAGCTCAGAACGAATGCCAATGGTCTCATGATGTTGCATGTTATCCCTGATCGGCACACTCGGCATTATTCGGGCATCGCTCGCGTCCGCTGGACGGATCTTCGACCGTGCTCAGGACAGGCTGGGGCGTTAGTTCCTACACTCTCCTTCGTGTCCACGCTCACTGACGGAAGCAGGATGCGGCTGCTGACCTCCGAGCCCATGAGCCCGCTCTCCGGTGTCCGCGTATTCGTAGTGGCCGCGATTTTCCTGTGGACGTCCCTCTGTACAGCGCAGCAAGCGACTATAACTTTGAGCCCGAGCGCTCAGAAGATCCGACAGAAGGTGCGTGCCCTGTCTGCTGGCGCCGAAGTCACCCTGCTCATGAAACGCCGTCCGGAATACCACGGCGATCTAATCTCGGCGGGAGACCTGAATCTTTTGCTCTACGAGGTAGACGAGAAACGCAAAATTGAGGTTTCCTACGAAGACATCAAGAAGGTGCGTCGGGGATATGGTGGCTATAACACCATAAGCGGGCATCACGTGGACCTGGTTCGAAGGCGGATAGCGGTGATTGCCCTGGGCGCGGTTCTGGTGGCAATCGGCGTAGCAGTGGCTGCGACCAAAGACTAGTGGGCATGCAGCCGGTCCCGTCTTCTCACGCAAAAATGGGACAGCCGAGAGCGGCTGTCCCCAGATATTCTGAAGTGCTTTCGGCGGCAAGAGTGCCCGCGCCACACGGTGAAATCCTCCGCGCCAAGCTCAGTCGATTGTTTACAATAAAGGTTTCGTCCTGCGGCTTGTCTGATGCGCGCGGCAAGGACTTGAGTACTCTTGGAGCAGCCACACCAAAATTCCGGAGCGGGACCGACCGTCTATTGGCGAGTGGAGGGCAGCCTCCTCGACCTGACGGTAGTCCGCCCAATCGCGTTCTTCACCTGGAATGCCCAGACCTTTACTGGGAGACTCCGGCGTCGCGGCTCGATCTTTCTCATGGCGTTGTTGCGCCCATTCCTATATTCGACCAACCGCAAGTTCGCCACCCGCGCCGTGCACACGGTGCTGCGGGGAGTTTCACGCGACCGCCTCGATCTGCTGGGAGAAGAATTCTTTCGCTACAAGTTGCAGCCGCGATTGAAGGAGAGCGGCATGCAGCAGGTGCGCGATCTCGTGCAGAGCGGAGCCGATGTTGTGCTGGTGAGCCAGGCCCTGGAACATATTATGCGGCCACTTGCGCAGCATCTCGGGGTCAAGCACATCGTGGCGAACCAGCTGGAGTTTCGCGATGGCATTGCCACGGGACGTCTGCTCGATCCGGTGATCCGCCCGCGAGGAGCGTTTGCTCCATTCCGAGAGAATATGCCGGACGGTCGGCGAGCGCCCAAGACGCTGGCTCGTCATCTGGATATTTCGCTCGAAGAGCTTCGTGCGGCTATTGTTCCTGCGGAGCGGCAGAGTAGCCTTCCCGTCCGGCCGATCGTCCACTTTGACGGGCGAAAGCAAGCGCCGGGATTCTCTGTGCGGCGGGCGTTCGCCGGGAAACGGCTCATGCTGATCGGCGTCACCGGATTTATCGGCAAGGTCTGGCTGGCGAATACGCTGCTGGATTTGCCCGAGGTGAAGCGAATCTATCTGCTGATCCGTCGGCAGAAGTCGAATCCCGCCGACCGCCGATTCGAAAAGATGATCGAAGAGTCGCCCGTATTTGATCCGTTGTTCGATCGTTACCGAGGAAAGCTTTCGGAATTCCTGGCGGACAAGATCGAAGTAGTCGAGGGCGATGTGACCCAACCGGGGCTGGGGTTGAGTGGGGATGTCGCGCAGTTGCTGCAGCGGAACTTGGATTTGGTCGTCAACAGTTCCGGCCTGACCGACTTCAATCCAGATTTGCGGGACGCGCTGGCGGCTAACACGGATGCCGCCGTCAACGTCGTCGACTTCGTGCGCGCTTGCGATCATGCCGGCCTGCTGCATCTCTCGACCTGCTATGTTGCCGGCGAACAGGACGGTCGGGTCGCCGAAAAGATCACTCCCAACTACAATCCGCGCGGGCTGGCCGATTTCGATGCCGAGCAGGAGTGGAAGTCGCTGCACGAACTCGTCGAGCAGGCTGAAACTCAAGCCGAAAGCGAGGAAGTGACCTCCGGATTGCGCATGCAGGCGCGATCGAAAGAGCATGCCGCCAAAGATCTGCAGGGCGCGGCGCTGGAAAATCAGATTCGCAAGAACCGAGTCCGCTGGCTGAAAACTTATCTCACCGAGGCGGGAACCAGGCGCGCGAAGGAACTCGGATGGCCGAACACTTACACGTTGACCAAGAGTCTGGCTGAGTCGCTCATGCTGAAGCACGGCAAGGGTCTTGCGATTGCAATCGTGCGGCCGGCCATCGTGGAAACGTCGGTCTCAAAGCCGTTCCTGGGCTGGAATGAGGGGATTAACACTTCCGCGTCGCTCTCGTATTTGCTGGGGACTTACTTCCGCCAGCTACCATCGAACGAAAGCAAGCGGCTCGACATTATTCCAGTGGATGCGGTCTGCAGTGGCATGACTCTGATCGCGGCGGCGGTGATGGAGCGTCGCCACGAACCGCTGTATCAACTGGCGACATCAGTCACCAATCCTTGCGATATGGGGCGGTCGATTGAACTGACGTCGCTGGCGCACCGCAAGCACTATCGCGCGCAGGAAGGGCTGGAATCGTGGCTGCGCCTGCGGTTTGACGCGATCCCGGTTTCGAAGCAACGCTACAATCGCATGTCGGCTCCGGCGCAGAAGGCGATTGTGAAGTCGATTCAGCGCATCATGTCGCCGTTGCCGCTCAAGAAAGCGCCGCTGGTGAAGACGGAACGAAGCCTGGAGCGGGTGGAAAAGCTGATTGAATTGTTCGAGCCGTTCATCCTGCTCCACGAGCACGACTTCACCGCGGAAAACATCGAGCGGCTCTCTTTCGCGCTCCTTCCCGAAGAGCGGGACCAATTTGGTTACGACACGCGTTCGCTCGATTGGTGGGAGTATTGGATTAACATTCACATCCCGGCGCTGCGGCGTTGGACGTATCCGTTGATCGAGGGCCGCCCACTGGAAGCGCGGCCTCCGCGGACTTTCGAGCTTGCTCCCGCCAACGGCGATGCCGTCAAAACCGGGACCAATGGAGCAACGTGGCGATATTCCTGACCGGGTCGACTGGATACATCGGTGCGCATGTCGCGGCCAATCTCTTGGATGGGTACGGCGCCTCGCTGAATCTGCTGGTTCGCGCTCGCGATCCGCAGGAGGCTCAGCAGCGCCTGTGGCGCGCGATGCAGATGCACTTGCCGTTTTCCCGCTTTTACGAATATCTGCAGACTAAGGTACGAATCTTCTGCGGCGATCTGACGACGTCCGGATTCGGCCTCGGCCGCGATGACTACGATCGTCTCGTTCACACGACGGATTCGGTGATTCACTGCGCAGCATCTCTTAATCGCAAGTCGGAGAAGAGCTGCCTGAATGTGAATTTGCGCGGCACGCTCGAAGTTCTGACTCTGGCCCGACAGGCCGAGCACTATCACGGTCTGCGGCGCTTCAGTGAAGTCAGCACAGTCGCGGTTGCGGGCAAGAGGAAGAATGAAGTCGTCACGGAAGATCGATCGATCGAGTGGGATCGGTCTGATTACGATCCGTATGCGCGCACAAAAAAGTTCTGCGAGCACATGGCGCGCGTCCTGCTGCCGGACACGCCGAAGACGATATTTCGTCCGAGCATTGTGCTCGGCGATAGCCGCCATGCCGCGACGACTCAGTTCGACATGGTGAAGGCGTTAGTCTTCCTTGCGGGACTTCCTGTGTTGCCGTTCCGGCCAAATGACAAGATCGACATTGTGAACGTGGATTTCGTGGCGGATGCGATTGCGGCCTTGCATCAGAAAGATCAGCCGAAATATGACACGTATCATCTTTCGTCAGGCACATCTTCCCAGACTTTTCGCGAGCTAACGGCTGCCCTGGCCACGGCTCAGGAAAAGCGTAAGCCAGTATTCTTGCCGTTTGCGGAGAGGCCCTTTACGAGTTCCGTCAACGTGCTTTCCAACCGCAAAGGGCCGCTCGGCTATGGCGCGTCGCTGATGAAGGTGTTCATGCCGTATCTGGTGTGGAATACGGTCTTCGATAACACGCGCGTGACTTCTGAATTAGGACGCAAGCCTGTCCCGTTCTCGCAATATAGTTTTCCGCTGCTGAAGTTCAGCCGTGAAAGCAACTTCCAGTATCCGTATCAACCTTGGCCCGCCGCGCGTGGAGGTACCGCCGCATGATGGACTTCGTCCTCGAAGCCTGGGTGAGCGGCAACATCGAGCGCGCCAAGATGCGCTGGATGCTGGGCGGGAACAAACGCTGGCAGCCCGGAGAAAAACTCAAACTTCTGTTCGCCGGATACAACGGAACGCGCAACATGGGATCGGACGTGCGCGTCGAAGAAATGCTGCGGCAGATTCGGCACATCCTCGGCGCGGAGCGGGTCGAGTTCAGCGTGATGAGCCAGAACTTCGATTTTTCGAAAGGATATTTCGAAGGCACGAAGCAGGTTCACTTGCCGGACATCTTTCCGCCGTTCTTGTCCGATGAAGTTCCCAGGCACCACGGAGTGGTCGCGTGCGAAGGCTCGATGTTCAAGAGCAAGTTTGCCAACGCTCTGACCACGATGATGATCGGCTCGCTTGGCATTGCCGCGGTCGAGAATAAACTCTCCGTCGGATACGGCGCTGAAGCCGGGCACATGGATCCGCTGGTCGCGAAGATGTGCGCACGATATTGCAAGAATTCGCTGGTGATCACGCGCAACGAAGAATCGCGGACGATCCTGCGCGAGCTGGGCGTTCCCACCGAACTCGGTACTGACACTGCTTGGACCTTCGAACCGCGGCCGGCAGAGTATGGGCAAGGGATTCTCCGGCAACTCGGCTGGGAGGGTCGCACGCCAGTGCTGGTTGTCTGTCCGATTAATCCGTTCGAGTGGCCGGTTAAAGCGTCCGTTGCGAAGTATGCAGTGCACAGCGTGACGGGTGCTTACAAAGACAGCCATTACCGCACAGTTTATTTTCATAACTCGGGCCCGGCGGCCGATCGCGCGTATCAGCATTACCTGACTTCGATTGCCAATGCGGTGGACGCCTTCCGCAAGCAGCGGAACGTCTTTGTGATTCTGGTTGCGACCGAGCGCTTGGATGCGCGTCCAGCGAGTCGCATTTCGGAAAAGCTCGGCGGTGTTCCGGTGCTGACCTCCGATCAGTACAACATGTACGAACTGGTCAGCATTTTGCGGGCGTGCCACATGATGGCATCGTCACGCTATCACGGCATCGTGACGTCGATGCCGGGGCTGGTTCCGTCCGCCGGAATCACTATGGACGAGCGTATCCGCAACCTGATGTGCGAACGCGGGCACGTGGAATTGCTGATGGACGTTGATGATCCCGACCTTGAGCCAAAACTGTTAGCGGCTTTAAACGTGCTGGCAACCGACCGGGAGCGGATCGCGGACGGCATTGCTCGAACAGTTGTGAAAAATCTGAAAGTGATGGCGCGCATGGGCGTTTATTTTGAAGAAGAGGTGCAGCGGCGATATCCCGAATTCCCGACCCGGACTGGAGAGTGGAACTGGGAAGATTATTTGCCGCCGATGAACAACTCGCTTCACGAGTTGGCCGCAGCCTACAGTTAGTCGTTATTCCTGACCCCAAATATGCCCTTCGTCGGAGACATCTTTTCGCAGCTCAAAGCGGGGTCGGGCGCGACCGTGCTACAGGAGATTCGCGACGGCCAGATCACGGGCGTGACTGGTGCTGAACTTCTCGAACTCGTGTGCAAGGCGCGTACTTTCTTGGCTGCTAAAAAACTGAAAAAAGGCGATCGCTGCGGACTGCTGGCCGCCAACAGTATTCCCTGGATCGCGCTTGACCTTGCCGCGATGGCGGAAGGACTGATCGTTGTCCCACTCTATTTCCGGCAGGCGCCGCAGGAACTGGTCGCGATCATAAGAGACAGTGCTCCCGCGCTGGTCTGCTGCGGGGACGCGTCTTTGCGCGATGCCATCTCAGGGACGTGGCCCGAGTGCCCGCCTCTTTTTCTCTTCGACGAGATGTTTTCCGGAGTGGAAGGAATTTCGCTCGAGCGCCCGCAGCTGCGCGAGGAAGATCCCGTGACCATCATCTACACGTCCGGCACATCGGGCGAAGCGAAGGGAGTTGTGCTGACTGCGGCCAATGTGGGCTTCATGCTGGGCTGCACCTCGGCACGTCTCGATCAACTGATGGGCGGCCGCACCGGCGAGGACCGCATCTTTCATTATTTGCCGTTCAGCTTTTGTGCTTCGTGGATTGCGGTGCTGACGTTCATCCTGCGCGGCAGCCTGGTCACGCTGAATACAGACTTGACAAAGATTCCGAATGACATGCCGACGGTCGCGCCGCATTATTTCCTGAACGTACCGCAGTTGTTGGAACGCATGCGCCGTGGGGTGGACGAGCAGATCGCGAAAAAGGGCGGCCTGGTGAATGCGATCTACTCTCGCGCGAAAACCGCGTGGGCCAAGGGAACTCAGGCACAAGCCAGTGACGGGTTCTGGCTCTGGCTTGCCGACCGGCTCATTTTTCCCGCGATCCGCAAGAAGATGGTTGGCGGAAATCTTCGTGCTCTGATCAGCGGATCGGCCCCGCTTACGCCCGAAACCCAGGACTACTTCCGCATGCTGGGAATCCCTGTGCTCCAAGTCTACGGACTGACTGAGACTACGGGGATCTGCACGATGGACGATCCAGCCAATCCCGTGCCCGGCCGCGTCGGTCCGGCGATTGCTGGAATGGAGATGAAGCTGGCCGAGAACGACGAAATCATCGTTCGCGGTCCCAACGTTTTTCCGGGATACTGGAACCGGCCGCAGCAGACGGCCGATGTTCTACGCGATGGATGGTTTCACACCGGAGATCAGGGCGAAATCGATACAACTGGAACTTGGCGAATCGTGGGCCGCCTCAAAAATCTGATCGTACTGGGCTCGGGACACAAGATCGCGCCGGAGACGATCGAAGACGAGATTGCGCGGCATCTTCCGGGCGCGACGCAAATCGCTGTGGTCGGCAATGGGCGCGGATATCTTTCGGCCATCGTCACTGGAAATGTTTCTGAGGTGGAAGTGCAAGCTGCGCTCGATGCGGTTAATCCGCATCTGCCGCACTACAAGCAGGTGCGGGCGTTCATGGTGCACCCGGAGCCGTTTTCTCCTGACAGTGGCCTGCTCACAGCTATGGGGAAGCTTAAACGCGACCGCATTGCCGTCGCGATGAAAGACGAGATCGAAAGCATGTACCGCGTGAAGCAGGCGGTCTAAACCGATATGGACACGAGCGCAAAGGGAGCGGCGGCCCGCATTGAACAGTTCAAAGGGCAAGCGCTGTCATGGCGGGTCAACAGCGGGATCATCGAGGTCGCCCTGCACCGCACTCCGTGCAACGAGCTTGGGTCGCTGTCGCTGGATGAGTTGGAGCAATTCGCGTCGGCGCTCGACCATCTCGAAACTACTGCCCACACACTAATCATCCAGAGCGAATTGAAATCCGGCTTTTGTGCAGGTGCTGATCTGCGCGAGCTTTACACGCGCTCGCAGGACATGGAAAAAGCTGATGCCGTCAGCCAGGTTCGACGCTTTCTTGAGCGCATTCATGCGGCTCTCAATCGCATCGACGGTTCGTCGCTGACGACGCTCGCCGCGGTTCATGGTGTGACCTTCGGCGGCGGACTTGAGCTGGCGCTTGCCTGCGACCTGATCATCGCCGACAAGACTGCGCGGTTTGCTTTCCCCGAACTGAGGCTTGGGCTGATTCCCGGATTTGGTGGCATCCCGCGGCTGAAGCGCGACATCGGCAACGCCGTGATTCGCGATCTTCTGCTGACGGGCCGCAGCTTCAACGCCACCAAGGCGCAGCAAATCGGCCTCGTCAGCCAAGTGGTTTCCGAAGGCGAGGCGCTGCGAGCCGCGCGAGCGACTGCGGTACAGATCGGGAAGTTCGACCGGCATACGTCGGCGACGGCGAAAAAATTCATCAAGGCTGTTCCACATGAGGAGTTGCGGCAGGAGATCGATATCTTCTGTGATCTGTTTGCGCGTCCCGCGGTGCAGGCCGGGTTGAAGAAATTCGTGGAGAGCACCGATGCCCAGCCGTATCTGCCGTAGTGCCAGTGCTGAATTAGAATGATGTCCATGCCAACTGCCGAAAAGACTCTTGATGAAATCCTCAACCTGGCCGCGGCGCACTTCAAAGTCCCGCGCGAGAAACTTTCGCCCGACGAAGATTTCTTCAAGGCTCTCGGCATTGACAGCCTGCAGACGCTCGATCTCCTCACCAAGCTGGAGAATCACTTCCACGTCGAACTGCCGGACTACGAACTGCAGGGCGTGAGCGACTTCCGAACACTGGCGGGGAAGATTCAGGCTCGCTTGTAGATCAACTGAGTTGAAGGCGTCATCCCGAGCGAAGCCGTTTTCTCCAGGCGCGGCGAGGGGATCTCGGGCGCCTACAGATGCTCCATGCGAGATCCCTCAGCCCGCGGTTTCGCCGCCCTCGGCTGAAGCCGAGGGTCTACCAAAAAGCGCGGGCTTTCGGGGTGACGCACTCGAGCCAAGGGTAGAACAAGACGGGCTAACTGCCTGCGCTTGTTGAATCCACAAGCAACCATCTAAAATCAGCAGTTTCGCAGATGCTCGATCTTCGCCAATACACGTGCCTGGGCGCGGCCTTGCGCGATGCGCTCGATCGCTTCTCGTCCGAGGTCTGCCTGATCGAAGCCGACCGCGACCGCGAAAAACTGCGCCTGACTTACTCCGATTTCAAGGAGATGGCGCTGCCGCTGGCCCGCGCTCTGGAAGACGCGGATTTCGACGCCAACGACCGCGCGGCCATCATCATGACGAATCAGTCGAAGTGGCTGGTCTCGGCTTACGCGATTTTCTATTGCGGCGGCGTCGTGGTTCCTCTGGATTACAAGCTCACTGCGGAAGAGCACCTGCAATTGCTGGCGCATTCGAAAGCAAAAGTGCTGGTAGTGGAGTATCACCTTTGGCGGGCGATCATGAAGTCAGCAGAGTTCCAGAATATCGGAACGAAAATCGTTCTCGTTACGGAAGCCCCGCTGGGCGCCGATCTCGCTGGTGCGTTCCGCTGGGAAGATTTCAAGCGCAAAGGCGCTCCCGACTTTGTAATGCGGCAGAGGGAAGATGTGGCGTGCATCGTTTATTCCTCTGGAACTGGCGGGCGGCCGAAGGGATGCGTGCTTACGAACGAAAACTATCTGGAGCAGTGCCGCTCGCTCACGGCGTGGTATCCCTTCTGGCCGGGTGTGCGGTACCTGAGTATCCTTCCCACCAATCACGCGATCGATTTCATGGTTGGATTTATTGGGCCATTCGTTTGCGGAGCCTGCGTCGTGCACCTGCGAACGCTGCGGCCGGAGTTCGTCCGTGACGCGTTCGTTCGTTATCGCATCACGTATGTTTCTCTAGTCCCGATGATCGTCAAGAACCTCGAGAAGGGCTTGCGTGCGAAGTTCGCCGAACTGCCAGGCTGGAAGCGCGGCCTGCTCAACGCGATGATCGGCATCAATCGGGCGCTTACCCGCGGCCGGCCCAAGGTGCGGCTGAGCCGTATGCTGCTTGCGAACATTCACCGCGGATTCGGCGGGGAACTGTTGGCGCTAATAGCCGGCGGCGCCTTCATGGAACCTTCGACCATGCAGTTCTTCTACGATCTCGGCATTCCGGTGGTCAACGGGTACGGACTCACCGAGGCCGGAACCGCACTGACCCTGAATGATCTGAAGCCTTTTCGCGCCGATACCGTCGGAAAGCCGCTGCCGGGAGTCGAATTGCGGATCATGAATCCCGACGAAGAGGGAGTCGGCGAAGTCGCGGTGCGCAGCAAGACCGTGATGTCACATTACCTCGACGACCCCGAACTGACGATCGAGACCATCGTCGATGGGTGGCTTTTGACCGGGGATCTCGGGCGACTCGAGCGCCATGGACATCTGCAGCTTCTTGGACGCAAGAAGAACATGATCGTCACCGAAGGCGGGAAGAACATTTATCCCGAAGACGTTGAGACGGTATTCGATGGTGTGCCGGTAAAGGAATATGTGGTTTTTGCGGCAAATTACGTCTGGCCGAAAAAGGAATTGGGCGGCGAGATTCTGGTTCTCATGCTGCGTCTGGAACAGAACCAGAAATTCGACAGCCAGTTGCTCGAAGAGATCGCGGCGCGAAACCGGCGGCTTCCTGATTTCAAACGCGTCAGCGGATATCTGATCTGGGATCGCGATTTTCCGCGAACCGCGTCGATGAAGATCAAGCGCCAGGTGCTGGCCGAGGAAATTGGAAAGACGCTGCAGCGATCGGCAATAGTGAATCTGTAAACACCTGCCGTCGGCCTCAACGTAACGTTTGCCGGGGATTAAGCTTGGGACAAACCTATCTCGCAATCGTGAATCCAGCAGCTGGCGGCGGCCGGAGTATAAAACGGCTGGGCGCGGCGCTGGACCGCCTGCGAACAGGTGGGATCGACGTCAGCGTGACCGAGACCCGCGTTCCGGGTCAGGCGAGTGACATCGCGCGGGACGCATACGCGAATGGCCAGCGGCATTTCATTACCGTGGGTGGAGACGGCACTTCGTACGAAATTGTGAATGGCTTGTTTCCCCTGGCGACTGGAAGGGAGCGTCCCACGCTTGGTTTTCTACCGCTGGGCACGGGTAATTCTTTTCTACGCGACTTCAGCGACCGCGGAGTTGAGTACGCGATCGAGTCGATGGTTGCTCAGCGTACACGTCCCTGCGATGTTATGCGCTTGCGGCATCGCGGTGGCGTGATTTACTACATCAATCTTCTCAGCATGGGGTTTTCGGCAGATGTAGCCACGCTGCGCACGCGCCGGTTCAGTTCCTGGGGGGAACTGGGATATGTTCTGTCGATCTTCCTTACTTTGGCTCGTTTCAAGCGTCGGCCGTTCCCGGTTCGAACCGATCAGGGTGCGTTCGATGACCGCCGCTGTTTATTTCTTACCTTCAATAACAGCAAATATACCGGTGGCACGATGATGATTGCCCCGCAGGCTGAGATCGACGACGGCCTCATCGAATACGTGCGCTGGGGCCCGATCGGTCGCCTGGGGCTGATTCGCAATCTGCCCAAACTTTACGACGGGACTCATGTCCAGCATCCGTTGGCCGAGCGGAAAGCTGTGCCGCGGGTCGAGTTTAAGCTGGACGGGCCGGTTGACGTGATGGTCGATGGCGAGGTTCTGAGCTTGTACTGCGAAGAATTGGATGTGCTGCCACAAGCACTCAATGTAGTGTCTCTGAACGCGTGATATAAGGATTACGTCATGCCTGGCGCGCAGAAAAATTCTCCTCGATCTGAGGACGTCACGTCCAGGAAGCCGAAGTCGCAGCAACTGCTCGTTTTCGCGGGAATACTCATCCTTTTTGCGATTGCCTTTTCGATCGGTCGCTATTACCGAAATCATAAGTATGATTCCTTTGCCGAATGCCTCACGTCGAAGCAGGTGAAGATGTACGGACTCTATTGGTGCCCGCATTGCGCCGACCAGAAAGCCATGTTTGGCGGCGCTTTTCGCCACGTGCCCTACGTCGAGTGTGCGATCAAGGGCTCGAAAGAATTGACGTCGGAGTGTAAGGCCGCCGGCGTCAAATTGTTTCCGAGTTGGCAGTTCGGTACAAATCCCCCGGAGCCCGGCGTGCTCTCGATGAAAAACCTGAGTGATAAGACCGGGTGCAGCCTGCCGTGACCGCTGTCCAGCGGATTCTGTTCACGACAATCGCTGTTCTTGCTTTGGCAGGAGTTGTTGTTTCTTCCATTTCCCTCCAGCGACATTACGCCAAGTCGCCGACGGCATATTGCGACTTCGACGAGAAGTTCAGTTGCGACATCGTGAATCGCAGCGAATATTCGAGCATCGAGGGAATCCCGGTCGCAGCGATTGGAGTCCTCGGCTACGCGGCCCTCTTCCTGCTAGCGACCCTGTGGAGGTCGCGTCCGGGGTCGCAGAATTGGCTCTTGGGCGCAGCGATCGCCGGCCTGGTCTTCGCTCTGTACCTAACCTACATCGAAGCGTACGTTCTGACGACCTGGTGCATCTTGTGTCTGATCTCGCTGGCTCTGATTTTTCTGATTACGGTTGCAGCGGCGGTATTGAAGATTAAGGGCCGGAGATTGAGGTCCCACCCTACGAAAATCGCGTAGGGCGGGACAGCCAGTGTATTCTGAGAACGCCTCTAACCGGATGGAAGAAATCCAGAAAACTGAAGATCAATTGAGCGTTCCTGCGGCAGTGATTCGCGCGGAATCCGCCACCGGCGATTTACGCCTGCACGAATTTCATAGCCGCGTTTTTCACAACAGGCGCTTTCTGCGAGTCTGGCTGCCGCCCGGATATGAGGACGCAGAGAATGCAGGCCGGCGTTATCCCGTTCTCTACTTGAATGATGGGCAAAATCTGTTTGAGCCGGCAACGTCTTACACAGGCGTCGAGTGGCAAGTGGACGAGGCGGCGGACCGATTGATCCGAGAAGGCGTTGTTCGGCCGCTGATCATTGTCGGAATCGACAATGCCGGCAAGGCTCGCATTCGCGAATATATGCCGTTTCGGTCATTGAGTCCGATGATGGTTCGGGTGCAGGGCCAGCGCTATCCCCACTTCCTGATGAAGGAAGTCATGCCATTTATTTCGCGAAATTATAGGGTCGCGATAGGTCCGCAAAATACCGGTCTGGGCGGGTCCTCACTGGGTGCTCTCATCGCCCTATACACCGCCGCAGTCCGGCCGGGAGTGATTGGCCGATTGCTGCTCGAAAGTCCCTCCTTGTGGGCATCGAATCGATACATGATTCGCTACAGCCGGAGCGTGAAGTCGTGGTCCGAGCGGATCTATCTGGCGATGGGAACGGCGGAAGCAGGGAATCCGGATCGCGATCGCAGCATGGTCGATGATGTTCGCGAGTTGGCGGGGGTTCTGCGGCGCTCGGGGATGGATGATCGTGACTTGCGATTGGTGATCGATGAGGGCGCCACGCATCACGAATCGGCGTGGGCCAGGCGCTTTCCTGAGGCGCTCGAATTCCTGTTCGATGCTTCCCGATGAATCAGGTACATCAATCCACACATTGCGATCACCGAGAGCTGTACGTGCGTCCATCGCGCGAGTGGACCAGTGAGTGGGAGCACGTAGATCAGGTAAAGAAGGCTCGCCATAGGCCGGTTAAGAGGAGTTAGCGGTTGCTGGATAAGCCAGTCCGCGGTCAGCAGCAGAGCGGGAGCGAGAACGACAAGATCGTAGACTGTGAGATGCGGCGACACCAGCACCGTTGCAAGCAACAACATCGAACATCGCAATGACAGTGGGGTTGCAATCCGCTTCCACACCACAATTGTTACAGCGAGAATGACGATCGCGCTGACTGCGTAGAGCACGAACGCCACACCTGGCCACGGTACCAGCATGGTCCAAAATGTTCGGAGGCAGTGCGTCTGGTACGTCCTCGGCTCGAGCAAGGGAAGAACGCTGCGAACCCGCCAAAGCGTCTCGAACCATTGTTGAAGGGGCCGCATGCCATAGTAAACAACTCCCAGCACGAGTTGGGCGCCGGCTGACAGAGCCGCGCCAATCAGAATCTTCCACGCGCCAACTGCTACGAATATGAGTGCCGCTACGACAGAGAGCTGCGGTTTGAAGATCAGGCAGCCGAGCACAATCCCGGCCAGAAATTCGCGCCGCTTCTGCAGGCACAGAAACATTGCCGTGAAACAGGCCAGAGCCAGGGCTGAGGTCTGGCCCCAAGCGATCAAGTGAAAGAACGGCGGGAATGCGATCGCCGCAAGCAGAACGGTTCCGCGATGCGGCTGCAGGGCAGGGCAGAGGCGCCAAATGGCATGGCAGCAAACGCTATAAATCAGCGCGCTCAGGATCCACCAGGCCGCCAGCGCCCATCCATAGCTGAGCCACGAAAAAGGCGCGAGAAAGATGGAAACCTGCGGCGGATACAGCGGTAGATATCGAATGCTGGCAGCATCGGGGACGCGTTTTGAGGCGATCGCCGCTTGCGCGTTCATCGCGTACAGATCCGATCCGCGATGTTCCGCAGCCACGCAGCCCAGCGTGTAGAAGTGGAGAAAGTCCGTCCCCTTGAGATTGCCGTAGCGATCGCGCAGAGTTGGCGTCGCCAGCATCCAGACGTAGATCGACCACATCGTCAGGCCGAGCAGCAGCCCATGCGCGCGCAAGCGTTTCTCGGTGAGCCAAGTGCCCGTACTCATGCGCGCATCATGATATCGAAGTGGCGGGTTTCCGTTGCGAACTGCCTGGGCCTAAGCGAAAGATTGTCCACATCGCCCATGAGCGCCAGCTTGCCAGTATCAACCACAGGGTCACAAATGGCACCAGAAGCGACAGCGCAGACGGTAGCAAAGGGAAATGGCCAAAAGAGCGCACTGGCGGCCGATGGATTAAGAGCGCAATTTGAGCGAGCGGAGGCCAGCACAAGATCGTGGCCAGGGCGATCCGGCCCGCGCGGGATAGGAGGTGCCAGTCCCGAACGAATATCAACACGGGTAACAGCAACAACACCTGGTTGTACGGCACCAAGAGTGGCAGCACCAGAGTGCTCGCGGTGAAATAGAGCGCGACGACGTAAACGAATTGATCGGACTCCGCGGAAACTTTGCTGCTAAACAGCGAAAACACCAGCAGGGCCGCAATCGCGACGATCGATAACGTTCCTCCCAGCCAGTTGCCAAGGATGAGACGCAGCGGCGACGTGGTCGGAAAATATTTCTGATATGCGGCTAGGCCTCCGAGGAAGTAGTGGATCCATCCGGGCAGGAGTATTTCGCCAACGCCAACTAACAGTGACAGAGCGATTCCGAAACCAGCCGCCAGCGACCATCTTCTCTTGAGGTCGGCGGTCGTCCATATCACAAACCACAACCCGTACAGGACGATCATCTGCGGCTTGATCGTTGCACACGCGAGCACTACGCCGCCCAGTAAGTAGCGCTTTCGCGTGACCAGCCAGGTCGCGAGCGCAAGCAACATCGCGACCGCGAGGCCTATCTGCCGCAACCGCAAACCTTGCGCGATCTGCGGACTGCTCAGAACAAAGCCGATGATGGCCGCCGCCGCCCACCAGGGAGGGCGCCACCGCAACACTCCAAACCAGAGCCAAACCGTCATGGCAACAAAAAGTCCGAGGATGAAAGGGGCCCAAGCCTGAAGTCGCTCGAAATCCACGTTCACTGTGGGGGCAAGGGGCAGCACGATGTAGATGGGGTACGCGAATCGCTGCTCGTCGATGATCTCGGACGCAGGTTTGTCGTAACGCTGCTGAATCGGATGTCCATAGAACGCGGTTTGTATTTCGGCGCTGACTTCTGGGCCATAGGGATTGCGGCCGTTTAGCAGAAGTTCCCTGGTCCCGACCCAGCGCGGGAACAAATCATCCATCTGTGTTTTGAGGCGTCCCTGCTGCACATTGACGTAGTACTCCCAGGGCAGCAGAACGCGGTGCATGTAGATCCAGCTGAGAGCACAAGCAAGGATCGCCAGCAAACACCAGAGCGCGGGTCTGAAGTATGGATTGCTCAAGATCAGTTTGAACCGTTGCCTGAAAACAAAAAACCTCCGCCCCTAGGTTGTGGGGGGAGGTCTTTTGTTGAGAGTCTACCGTGTGACGGCGTTGGCGCCAATCTCTTCAAACAGGCCGCTGGCGATCTCGATCATTTCGTCGTCGACGACACGATTCTGCGAAATGGCTTCCTTCAGGGGGATGGAGACGATCTTGTTTGCCCGCAGCGCCGCCATGCAGCCGAATTCGCCGCGATGCACCATGTCGATCGCGCCCAGCCCATAACGGGTTGCCAGCACGCGGTCGAACGCGCTGGGTGAGCCGCCGCGCTGAATGTGTCCCAGAACCACGGCGCGGGTCTCAAAGCCGGTGCGTTTCTCGATCTCGCGCGCGAGAATGTTGGCGATGCCACCCAGCTTGGCGTGGCCGAACTCGTCTTTTCCCATGTCCTGCACGATAGGAGCGCCGGCACCGGTGGCAAATTTCGCACCTTCGGCAACCACCACGATCGAAAAGTAGCGGCCGCGTTCATGGCGCTGCCGGATCGATTCGGCTACTTTGTCGACATCGAAGGGCCGCTCGGGAATCAAAATGGCGTCGGCTCCGCCGGCGATGCCGCTATAAAGTGCGATCCAGCCGGCGTCGCGTCCCATGACTTCGACCACCATGACGCGGTTATGCGCCTCGGCCGTAGTGTGCACGCGATCGATGGCCTCGCACACGATGTTGCATGCGGTGTCGAAGCCGAATGTGTAGTCAGTGCCGCCAAGATCGTTATCAATGGTCTTGGGAACACCAACCACTTTTACGCCTCTCTCGTGCAGCTTCTGCGCGACGGAGAGCGTGTCGTCGCCGCCGATGGCGACCAGGGCGTCAATCTTGTGTGCCGCGATCGTGCTGAGGCAGCGATCGAAGCCGTCGGGTTTTTTCGATGGATTGGTGCGCGATGTCCGCAGGATGGTTCCCCCGCGAGGCAGGATGCCGCTCACCGCGTCCAGGTCGAGCTCCATACTTTGATTCTCGATCAGTCCCCGCCAACCTTCGAGGAATCCCACAAACTGATCGTGGTAATGGAAGAAGCCTTTGCGCACGACCGCACGGATCACAGCGTTGAGTCCAGGACAGTCACCCCCACCAGTTAACATGCCAATTTTCATCGGTTGCTCCTATGAATTCAGGATGAATCATCGTTCCTTGGAATGCACCCCGGGTGCAGGGGTCGTGACGAAATGGCCCAAAACGGGGGAGTGACAATCGTTCGGAAGAAACAGGGTAACACCAAATGATGGGAAGCAGAAGTAACGACAGTACGAACGTCCCGGTGTGCAACTCCCGTGTTAACGCCGGAAGGCCGAGTCCGAGGAGCGTGCGGCCGTGGCATTCGATTCATCTTTTGTGATCGCGAGAATCTCAATCTTGTTCTTGGCAGAGTCGACAAGACATTTCACGCGTACCAAATGTCCCTCGTGTCCCTTCAAGGCGCTAACATTGCTGACCGTCCATTCCGAATCGAGGTCGGTTAACAGCATTTTGCCGTCATTGCTCACGCGGCCGGAGACGACTAACGGCTTTGCCGCCGTACCAGTCGCTGGTTTCGCGGGGCCGTTTTCCTGGGCCAGCAGCGGACTTGCAACCAGCAATGCCGCCAATATCAATACGATTCTTTGCATGGCAGAACCCCCGTGACGCAGAAGTTAACGAATCTTATGTCAGATTTGTCAGCAGCCAAAATTCAAAATTCTTATGGAATACATTCAAAATCTGGGGGATGACGACAGGGGACGCGGCCGACCGGATTAGGCGGGCCGATTTGCACGAAAGCCGGGAATCCGACACAATGCTCGACGCCATGTCCAGGGCCCTGTCGATTCTCGGATGGGTAGTTGTGTCTCTGTTAGCCGCGGCCGCCGTGGGGATGGTGGCGATGCACCGTGGCGAGCCCATTAACGCTCTCTGGCTCGTAGCGGGTGCAACGTGCTGCTATGCCCTGGGCTTCCGTTTTTACAGCAAGTTCATCGCCGCGAAAATTCTGGCTCTGGACGCTCTCCGCGCCACGCCCGCCGAGCGTCTCGAGAATGGCCGCGATTTCCTGGTTACGAATAAGTGGGTCGTGTTCGGCCATCATTTCGCGGCGATTGCCGGCCCTGGCCCTTTAGTTGGGCCTGTATTGGCCGCCCAGTTCGGATATCTGCCCGGAACGTTGTGGGTGCTGGCCGGGGCGGTCTTTGCCGGCTGCGTCCAGGATTTCGTCATCCTGCTGTTCTCGGTGCGGCGCGATGGCAAGTCCCTCACTGAAATGGCGAAAGAGGAGACAGGCTCGGTGGGAGGATTCGTGGCCTATGCCGCGGTCATCGCGATCCTGATTATTTTGCTGGCGGTGATTGCGCTGGTTGTTGTCAACGCATTGAAAGACAGTCCATGGGGCACGTTCACGATCGCGATGACCATCCCGATCGCACTGCTGATGGGACTCTACCTGCGGCGCATCCGTCCCGGAAAGGTACTGGAAGTTTCCCTACTCGGATTCGTGCTGGTTCTGCTGGCAATCTGGGGCGGACAGTGGATCTCGCAGAATCCAGCGCTGGCGCCGGTGTTTACGTTGCGTGGCACGACTCTTGCCCTGCTCATCATTGGGTATGCGTTTGCGGCATCGGCCATGCCGGTATGGCTGCTGCTGGCTCCCCGCGATTACCTCAGCACGTTCGTGAAGCTGGGAACGGTTGCGATCCTCGGAGTCGGAATCGTGGCGGTTCATCCCACGCTGCACATGCCGGCATTGACTCGCTTCGTGGATGGCTCCGGGCCGGTGTTCGCTGGAAAGGTCTTTCCGTTCGCGTTTATCACCATTGCCTGCGGAGCCATCAGTGGATTTCATTCTCTGATCTCGAGTGGAACGACTCCCAAGCTCATCGCGCGCGAGACCGAAGCGCGCTTGGTCGGCTACGGCGCCATGATGGCCGAGTCGGCCGTCGCCGTGATGGCAATTATTGCCGCCTGCGTGCTGCAGCCGGGGGTTTACTTCGCGATTAATAGTCCAGCGGGGATTGTTGGATCGACTGCAGCGGCCGCAACGACAACGATTTCCAACTGGGGATTTCCCGTTAATGCCGCCGATATGCAGGCCCTGGCGACTGCAGTCGGTGAGAAGACATTGTTCAACCGCACGGGCGGAGCGCCCGCATTTGCAGTCGGCATGGCGCACATTTTTTCGCAGAGCCTGGGTGGTACCGAGGTGATGGCACTCTGGTATCACTTTGCGGTGATGTTCGAGGCGCTGTTTATTTTGACCATTCTCGACGCGGGTACGCGTGTCGCTCGCTTCATGCTGCAGGACGCGCTGGGGCACATCTACAAGCCGCTGGGACGAACCAGTTGGTATCCATCGATCGTGGCGACCAGCGCTCTGATCGTCGCAGCCTGGGGATACTTTCTGTGGCAGGGCGTGAAAGATCCGCTGGGGGGAATCAATTCTCTCTGGCCACTGTTTGGGATCTCGAATCAACTGCTCGCAACCGTGGCGCTGTGTGTCGCCACGACCATCATCATCAAGATGCATCGCGCAAAATACGCGGCGGTAACGCTGGTGCCGCTCGCCTGGCTGGTGGCAGTCACTTTTACGGCGTCGTTGCAGAAGATATTTAGTTCGCTGCCCCGAGTCGGATTCCTGGCGCAGGCGCGTGCGCTAGCGAACGGACCCGCAAATCCGGCGACAGCGCGGCTGATCTTCAACAACCAGCTCGACGCCGCGGTCACGGCAGGCCTGCTTGTAATGGTTGCACTGATCCTGTTTGAGTCGGCGCGGCATTGGGTGAGCATCCTGAGAGGAAGTCTGCCGGCTCAAGTGAAAGAGGCGCCATTCGTCATGACTCGATTCGCAGAGGAGCGCACTTGAGGAAGATTCTCAAAGCCGCGTGGATTGTTCTGGCCGCGCTTCGCGAGATTTTCGACGAGGCAGCCTACGATCGCTTTTTGAAACGTGCGCGTCTCGAATCGTCTCCAGATGCCTATGCTCTGTTCTGGCGCGAGCGCGATGCAGGCAAGCCGCGACCAAGATGCTGCTAAGTTTCCCACAAATCATTCGGCAGGAGCGCTCAATATGATCGGTCAGTCTATCTTCTCCGTCGCAGCGATATTGATTTTGATCTTGCCGGCATCTGCTCAGGAAGAATCCAGCGGCCAGACGATGCGTCCCGTCATTCGCGGACGCCAGGCCGCCGTTGCATCGATGAAAGCCGAGGCGACCGAGGCGGCGCGTCAGATTCTGGCCAAGGGTGGGAACGCGTTCGATGCGGCCGTCGGCGGCCAGGCTGCGCTCGGGGTCACGGATTTTTCTCTCAACGGCATGGGCAGCGATGCGGTTCTGCTTGTATACAACGCGCGGGAAAAGAAGGTTTATTCCATCAACGCTGAGCCGTGCGCACCCAAGCTGGCGACGATCGAATGGTACGAAAAAAATAACGGAGGCAAGATTCCCGAGAGCGATGGCCTGCTTTCAGGCGGTATTCCCGGCGTGGTCGATGCCTGGTACACGTTGCTCGATCGCTGGGGCACGATGAGCTTTGCCCAGGTTCTGCAACCGGCGATCGACCTGGCCGAGAACGGTTTTCCGCTGAGCGAGCGTGGCGCTTCTTACATCGCCGAGTCGAAGAAGATTCTGAAATATCCGACAACCGTAAAGATCTACTTGCCGAACGGCCGGCCGCCGAAAGCGGGAGAGATACTCAAGAATCCTGACCTTGCGCGCACTCTGAAGAAGTTGGTCGAGGCGGAGGCGGCGAATCAGTCCAAAGGACGCCACGAAGCGCTGCTTGCCGCACGCGATCGTTTCTATAAAGGCGACATTGCCCGCGACCTCGCGGCCTTCTCTGAAGCCAACGGCGGCCTTTTCCGCTACCAAGATTTTGCGGGATACACAGCGAAAGTCGAGACGCCGGTTTCCAGCAACTATCGCGGATATCAGATTTACAAAAACCCTTCCGCCAGCCAGGGGCCTACTGAGTTGATCGCGCTGAATCTTCTCGAAGGGTACGACCTCAAAGCGATGGGCCACAACAGCCCCGAGTTTCTGCACACGAGCGTGGAAGCGGTGAAGCTCGCCATGGCCGATCGCGAAAAATATCTCGGGGACATGGATTTCATCAAAATTCCCTACGATGGCCTGCTATCGAAAGAGTACGCTGCCGAGCGGCGGAAGCTGATCGATCCCGCGAAAGCTTCGTTGGAGTTGCGCCCGGGCACTCCTGAAAAGTTTGTGAATGCCGATGCGCTGGACCGTCGGGTGCACGAAGTTCTCGACGGAAACGCCAGCCACGATGGCGACACCAGCTACATCGCCGTCATCGACAAGGATCGAAACATGGTCAGCTTTGAGCCCAGCCTGCACGAATTGTTCGGTACCGGCGTAGTCATGGGAGACACCGGCATTCTCTTCAACTGCCGCGGAGACTATTACTCATTGAAGCGCGGCGAAGCCAACGCGCTCGAACCAGGCAAGCGTCCGCGCAGCACGCTGCAGAGCACACTCATCATGAAGGATGGCCAGCCGTACGGGATTCTCGGCAGCCCCGGCGGAGACGATCAGATAATGCGCACCATGCAGACGCTGATCAACATGGTCGATTTCGGGATGAACATTCAGCAGGCGATCGAATCTCCGCGCTGGTCGTCGCGGGCATTTCCGGCATCGCCGTTTCCGCACACGATGTATCCCGGCGACATGGCGGTGGAGTCGCGCATTCCCGAAGCGACGCGGCAGGCGCTGATCGCGAAGGGACACAATCTGCGTGTCACTCCACCGTGGTCATTGGGATCAAACGGAGGCATTGTGATTGACGCTGCAACGGGAGTTCTCAGCGCGGGCGCCGATCCGCGGGTGGATGCGTATGCATGGGCCTGGTGAGTTATTACCGGTCTGAATAGCCGACCCACTTCCCGTCTTTGCAACCTTCGCCGAGCAACTGAGATAGACGGAGTTTTTCAACGGTGGGGTAACGTGGTTCGCCATTGTCAGGATAGACCTGCGGGTAATAGATGTCGTTGACGGCGAGATGATTTCCGTCTCGGATTACGAAGACTACAACTTCCCAAGTCCAATCGTACATTGGACCCCGAGCTCGCGGATACTTGTCGGGTTCCGGCCATCGCTTCAGTTTGACACGTACTTCGTATGAGCCATCCTTCTGGCTCTCGGAGCGGCGCACGCCAAACCAGAACGGGTCGGCTTGTTCGTTACCGCCGGAGAATAGACCAGTTTCCATCCAGGCAAATGGGGGTTTCAGGATGTAGGCATTGGGGTCTTTGGGATCAGGGTCCGGGTACTGGCGAAAATAATCTTTTTCGCATTCCCCCGCTACTCTGATCCGCGCAAGGAGGTCCTGACTGAGCGACGGCCGGATCGCCTCAAGCTCTTTTCCTTGCGGTAGTCCAAGAGGTTTTAGGAAAATCACTCGCTTGTAGAGATTCGTGACGACAGTTTCCGCCTCTGTTTGGATGCCCTTGACTGTTTGCTGTGAAAAACCTTTTCCGGTCGTGAATACAATCGCTATACACGCAAGCAGGGCGGGCTTCATATTCGTGCGGTGAATTCAAGGTTCATTCTACTCGCTGCTCAACTCTGCCACGGATTGACCACACTCACTCCTATTGCCTGGAAATCGCCGACGTTCCTGGTCACAACCGTCATGCCATGAACCAGTGCAGTTGCTGCGATAAGCGCGTCGCGATCGGAACGTGGATTTGGAACATGTAGGGCTGCGCAGCGCTGGGCCACAATCGTATCAATCGCCAGAATGCGTCCGGAGAATGAGGGCAACACATGGCTATCAATCCACACTCGAAGAATCGCACCCTGCTTTGGGTCCCGCCGCTGGACGAGAAGTGTTCCGATTTCCAGTTCCAAGATCGACACAACTGACAAATACAAGCTGGCGGCCGGTATCGCCTGCGCCCACATTCTGACGCTGCGCTCGGCCTTATTGCCTTTCCTCAATTCGGAAATTACGTTGGTATCGAGAACGTACATCAGGAAAGATCCGTCGGTTTGTGAAGATCACCGCTGAGACGCGGCGGATCAAACTCGATTTCAGCAGCCTCGGGCATGGCCAGCGACTCGGCGATGCTTTTCTGGCCCGTGGTGATCCGCTCATATTCCTCTGCTGTGAGCAGCACATGGGATGGACGTCCCCGATCTGTGATGAAAACCGGTCCCTTTTTGGCAGCGCGTTTCGCCCTGCTCGTGTCCTGGTTAAACTCGCGGCTCGATAGTTTGGTAATACTCATATGCGCAATCTTTATGTAGCAACGTTGCTACATTATACCATGCTCTGCCAACACCAACATCGCGGCGAATACACCTTGATACGCGAACGTCTATTTCCACCGTCCATTCCGCGCTACACTGGCGTTTCCATGCGCGTGCTGGGCATCGATTGCGGCGGAGAGTACACCGGATATGGCGTCGTCGAGATGCATGCCGACGGCAAGCTCTGCTGCCTGACCTGCGGCGCCATCAAGCTCTCTCCGCGCGAAGCGCTGCCGCGCCGCTTGTCGCGCATCTTCACGCAGCTGGGCGCGATCATCTCCGAGCACCAGCCCAACGAAGTCGCCATCGAAGACGTGTTTTATGCGCTGAACGTGAAGTCGGCCCTCAAACTCGGGCAGGTGCGCGGGGTGGCAATGCTGGCGGCCGCCGCGGCGGGGCTCGAAGTCTCGGAATATTCGCCGCTCACGATCAAGTCGTCCGTGGTGGGCTATGGCCGCGCCGAGAAGCAGCAGGTGCAGCAGATGGTGACGCGGCTCTTGCATCTTGCGGAGATGCCCGAGCCGATGGACGCATCCGACGCCCTGGCGATCGCCATCTGTCATTTACACACGATGGGAACTCTGGAGCGGCAGCGCGCGGTGGCGCGATAGCCAGGTGCGCGTTCCTCTATGTCCTCGTGCCCCGTGTGGTGAAGGTTTTCCAGACTTATCCGGCGCATCCCAATCTTTGGCATAATCTCCAGAGCGACCACGATGTCCGCAAGAATTAAAACGCTGATCATTGCCTGCCTGACCCTCGCTCTTTGTGTGGCGGCTCACGCCGCCGATCCCGCGACTATCGGCTTTTCCCTCGATTTTCCAAATTCCAGCCCCGAGCACTACTCGTTTTCAGTCGAATCCGACGGCCACGCCAGTTACGAATCCTCGGGAAAGATATCGAACGATTCCGAAGACCGCACGAACTATCAGACCGAATTCAATTTCTCCGACGTGACCCGCGCCCGCATTTTCGGTCTTGCGGCCCAGGCGCATTACTTTGCCGGAAAGATCGATTCCGGCAACAAGAAGCTGGCGTTCACTGGGGAGAAGAAGCTGACGTACAAAGATGGCCAACGGAACACATCTGCGGAATACAACTTTTCGCCGGTTCCCGCCGTCCAGCAACTGACCGCCCTTTTTCAGAGCGTCGCCGCAACCATGGAGTTTGGACGGCGCCTTTCCTACTACCATCGCTATCAGAAGCTGGCGCTCGACGCCGAGTTGAAGCTTATGGAAGACCAGGTCCGCCGCGGCGAACTGGCCGAACTGCAGGCCATAAAACCCATTCTGCAGGAGATTTACAGCGACAGTTCGGTCATGAATGTGGTCCGGTCGCGGGCCTTGCGGATCATGGAGATGAACGGTGTTTCGGCCGCGGGCAACTGACGGACACTGGTAACTACCAAAAGTTACTTTTGAGGTAGAGGTGCCTTATAGGGAGGCGAGCCAGACGCAGAATCGGCTTGCTCGGGATGAGAGCCTCTATACACCTTTTACAACTCAGGCTGCAAAACCGTGTTCTAATAAGGTAACGAGCCCCGGGAGGTAATCCCATGTCCAAGCCTTCTGCGTCCAGAATCCATCTCATCGTTGCCGCGGCCGCTGTTAGTTTCCTTTGTGCGCTGCCGGTTGTGGCTGAGTCTTCGGCTCGCATCGTGCGCCTGAGCGATGTCCATGGCACGGTCGAGATTAACAAGAATAGCGGCGCTGGGTTCGAGAGCGCTTTTCTCAATCTCCCGGTAACGCAAGGCTCAACGGTGCGCACGGGCAGCAATGGCCGCGCAGAGGTCGAATTCGAAGACGGCAGTTCGATCCGCCTGGCTCCGAATACCACCGTGGAGTTCTCCAAGCTCAGCTTGAGCGATTCCGGCACGCGTGTTTCGCAGGTCAACCTGGTCGAAGGTATGGCGTACTGCAACCTCCTCGGCAAGGACGACTTCTCGCTGACCTTCTCGCAGGAAACCGCGACGCTGGCTCATGCCGCCCATTTCCGTCTCGACGCGAGCTCGGAAGTAGCGAACCTGGCGGTCTATAAAGGAGAAGTTAATGTCGAAGGTCCTGCAGGGAAGGTCACGGTCGAGAAAAAGAGGACTGCGACTTTCAACGTGGCCGACGAGGACAAGTACACGGTTGAAAACAAAATCGCTGAGGCGCCCCTCGATTCCTGGGATAAGGAATCCATCGCCTATCACGATCAGTACGCGAAGAACAATTCTTCGCCCTACGGATACGGCATTGCCGATCTGAATTACTACGGCGCTTACTCGAACGTCCCCGGCTATGGGCTGATGTGGCAGCCCTACTTCGCCGGGGTCGGTTGGGATCCTTTTCTGGATGGCGCTTGGGGATGGTATCCGGGATTCGGGTATATGTTTGCGTCGGCTTATCCCTGGGGATGGTTGCCATATCGCTACGGAAACTGGATGTTCGTCCCTGGCTTTGGCTGGATGTGGCAGCCTGGCATGTGGGGATCATGGGTGACCGTACCTCGGTTTACGACAACCAGGCTGGTACATGTGACTCCTCTGGTTGCGCCGACTTCAGGAGTGAAGACCGTGATGGTGGGCAAGGCGGTCAAGACGTCGACGTTTCCAGTGCGCACTTTGAATGCCGGTTCGGCAGGGATCGGAATCCCACGCGGCTCAATGCGGAACCTGGGTCATCTGAACCAGCAGGTGGCCAAGAATGGATTTGTACAGGTGCGGCCGACGCCGCAGTTCGCGGCGACTTCGCCATCCAGAGGCTCAAGCGGCGGCTACTCGCAGCCGCGTGGTTACTCGCAACCCCACAGTTCAATGGGAAGCGCTCCCGTCGGTCACACAACCTCGTCCATGGGACATGCGTCGGCTGGCGGGACATCGCATCGCTGATCGCACCGCATTATCTGGAATCGGGCTCCACGAGCGTGGAGCCCTTTGTTTATCTGCGCAGGTTCACCGAGGTGCTCACTTTTTGCAGACGGTTCGCAGTTGCGCTGAGGACGGCTGCCAGAACGGCGGGGAATGCGGAAGTCTAAACAACGACGACTCCGGCGTACCCCACCACCATGTCGCGATCGCCGGAAACATCCCCAGACGTTGCGTACTTGATCAGTTCCGCCGATTTTGCGCCAAGCTGACGAGCCGCAGTCAGCATCGCGACTGCAGGTCCGAAGCCGCACATGGTGACGTTCTGCTGCGTGACCACGTCGAAGAGGCCGCGCGGGTCTAGCGACAGAATGCGCTCCAACGCGCGATGATCTTTCGCGCGGGTGACAGCGTCCGACTCGTAATGATTCATGTCGCTCGAGGCGACGATCAGGGTTGGCTCACTCTGCTGTGCAATTACATCTGCCAGTGCCTTCCCGAGTTGCTCGAGAATGTCGAATTGAGCGGTACCTAACGCGATCGGCACGAATCGCAACTCCGGCTGACGTAGTTGCAGAAAGGGAAGTTCGACCTCCGCAGCGTGCTCGGCGCGATGCGCCGCCGAATCTTCCTGCAGAACGGGGAAGCGCTGCTTCAGCGCAGAGGCAAACTCAGCGTCGATGGGGACTTCGCCGAGTGGAGTCTCCCATGCGCCCTCACTCATCATCGCCAGGGCGCGTCCCATGCCGGTGTGGTTGGGGCACATGACGATGCAGCGCTGCGGGATCTGAATGTGGGCAAAAACCGCGCCGGCGACGTGGCCGGAATACATATATCCAGCATGAGGTGCGATGCAGCCGATCGCGCGCACCGGAGCCGGTTCGGACGCCTGAGTCAGATAGGCGCTTGCCTCGGCCCGCAGATCGTCAGGATGTCTGGGATAAAAGCGGCCAGCTACGGCCGGATGGCGAACGATAGTGGTGCTCATGGGCCCTCCTCGCCAGGGCGAACACAACAATGCCCAGCGCAATAAAGCCCAACCGACTAATGCTAAGACTCATTTCTCGATGTTTGCAAGGCCCGGAAGACGAACGCGCTTTGTTCGAGGGTGAGCGTTTCCGCCCGGGCCGCCGGTTTAACATGCGCCTCGCTGAGAGCCCGTTTCAGCGCCGCTTCGCCGTACTTTTCCTTCAGATTATTCCACAGCGTTTTGCGCTTCTGTCCGAAAGACAGTCGAAGAAAATCGATGAAACCATTACCGCTGACACCGAGCTTTTCCTGCTGGGGATCGATTGTCAGGCGCAGGACCGTCGAGTACACCTTGGGCGGAGGATTAAACGCCTCGGGCGGCAGAGTGAACAGCTTTTCGACCCGCGCATAAAGCTGCGCTGTGGCTGAGAGCAGTCCGTAGTCGCTGCCGCCGGGTTCGGCCGCGATGCGGTCGGCGACTTCGCGCTGCACCATGATGACGATGCTCTCGAAGTATTTGGAAAATTCAAACAGCCGCAACAGAATGTCGGACGTTATGTAATAGGGCAGATTGCCGACAACCTTCGCCGGCTGAGGCTTGATGTCAATCCCGGGGCGGCCAAGCCCCGGTTTCGGACCGAACAGCGAATCGAAATCGATGGCGAGGATGTCGGCCTCTATAACTTCGATATTTCGCGCCATCCCGAATTTCAATCGCAATTGCGCGGCCAGTACGCGGTCCAGTTCGACTGCGATCAAACGCCGCACACGCTTCGCCAGCAATGAGGTCAGGATGCCGCGTCCGGGGCCGATTTCGAGCACAGTGCTTTCGGACAAATCGCCCATGGCATCGACGATGCGCACGGCCGAGTCCTCCCTGGCCAGGAAATGTTGTCCCAATTTGGGCTTACTTCGCGGACGGTGTGCAGAAGCTAGCCTTGGCACATTGACCCTCAACCTGTCGGGAAGTAGACTTTCAATTTGGTCTTCGCATCTTAGTTGGGCATCGTATTCGACGCTCGGCATCTCAGTGCTCAGACCGCGGTCCCCACATCTTCACTCATCATAACGTGCGCCGAAAAAATGCGCGCGGGAGGTTCCGGACTCATGAATATCGCTTTTGTCGCCTCGGAAGGTGTCCCATTTTCCAAGACCGGCGGACTAGCCGACGTGGTCGGGGCTTTACCGCGAGCTCTGGCCTCCCTGGGGCACCACGTCAGCGTCTATTTGCCGCGCTATCGCCAGACGAAGCTTGCCGATTCGGCGACGGTCGTTCGCAGTATCACCGTGCCCTTTGATGACCAGTACCGGTTCTCGTCGGTGGTCTCGGGAGGCAGCCAAAAGGGCGTCGGCTTTTACTTTGTCGAGTATCCGCCATATTTCGATCGTGATGCGCTTTATGGCACTTCGGCCGGCGACTATCCCGACAACGCCGAGCGCTTCGCGCTGTTTTCCCGTTCGGTGCTGGAGGCTTCGAAGATTATCGGACCGCCGCAGATTTTTCATTGCCACGACTGGCAATCCGCGCTGGTTCCAGTTTTGCTCCGCACGATTTATGCGGAAGATCCCGCGTTCCGCGATGTTGGGACGGTGTTCACGATCCATAATATGGGCTATCAGGGATTGTTCCCTCCTGACACGCTTCCGCTGCTGATGCTTCCGTGGGATTTGTTCACGATGTCGAAGATGGAATTTTTCGGCCAGGTGAATTTCCTCAAAGGCGCGCTGACTTATTCGGACTACATCACTACGGTAAGCAAGAAATACAGCCAGGAAATTCAGACTGCGGAATACGGATTCGGACTCGAGGGCGTGCTGCGCGACCGCGCTGCGACTGTGACCGGAATTCTGAACGGCGTCGATTATGACGAGTGGAGCCCGCAAACCGACAAGTTCGCCACGGCGAAATATTCGCCGCAAGATCTGGCTGGAAAAGAGAAAGACAAGCAGGACTTGCTGGCCGCGTTCGGCATCACAAATGGCGACGCGAAGCTTCCGGTGATCGGCATCGTTTCGCGGTTCGCCGCGCAGAAAGGATTTGATCTGATTTCGCAGATTGCCGACCGGTTGGCGCGGGAAGAAATGATCATCGTGGCGCTCGGCGCGGGGGACAAAGCGTACGAGGAGATGTTCCAGCGTCTGAGCAAACAATTCCCCAGCAAGATCGCGGTGAAGGTCGCCTACGACAATGCGATCGCGCACAAGATCGAAGCCGGGGCGGACATGTTCCTTATGCCGTCGCGCTACGAACCTTGCGGTCTGAATCAGATTTACAGTTTGAAATACGGCACTGTGCCGATCGTGCGCGCCACTGGTGGCCTCGACGACACGATCGAACCCTGGGACGCGCGTACCGGCAAAGGCACCGGTTTCAAATTCACCGAATACAATGGCGAGTCTCTGCTGCTGACGATCAAGCAGGCGCTGCAGGCCTATCGCGATCAGACATCATGGCAGGTGCTGATGAAGAATGGGATGGGAAAGGACTTTTCCTGGAATGCGAGCGCGCGGGAGTACGGGAAGATTTATGAGAAGGTGAAACAGATGCGGGCTGCGCCGGCGGCAAACGGGGAAAAGGTATTGGTCGTGTAGCCGAGTCGCATAGTCGTTCTGATTTGCTCTCTCGCCGCTCCAAGCCTCAGGTGTATCATCTGCTCAATCAAATCACAGGAGGCGCACTCATGCTCTCCGCTCGCATGATTTTTTCCGTCATCCGACTCTTTTCTTTTCTCTTGTTCTGCTGCCTGAGCTTGCAAGCTGCCGCTCCGACGGGTTGGTTCCTGGCCGGCAGCAAGCCTGCTTTTTACGATACGGGGGTGGACGCTCAGGTTTCGTACAACGGCCATCCGAGCGCCTATCTGAAATCTAAAGAATCCCAGATTGATGGGTTCGGCACCCTCATGCAGGATTTCCGTGCCGAGCACTATCTCGGCAAGCGCGTTCGCTTCAGCGTCTTCGTGAAGACAGCGGACGTGCAGGCCTGGGCCGGCCTGTGGATGCGCATTGACAAAGACTCGCAGCAACTCGCCTTCGACAACATGCAGAATCGCCCGATCAAAGGTACGACGGACTGGCAGAAGTATGACGTCGTGCTTGATGTTCCGCAGAACGCCACCGGAATCTTCTTCGGCGTGCTGCTGGACGGCACGGGCCAGGTCTGGATCAGCAATGCGAAATTTGAAATCGTGCAGCCAGAAGTTCAAACGACGGGTGGCAGCATCGCTCCTGCCATGCCGGATGAACCGTCGAATCTGAATTTCGAAAAATGATCTCAGCCGTTGGCGAAAGCTGGCGGGTTCTCACTGGTAAGATCTCTGCAGCATGGCTGTCGGGCATCAACCCGGTTTTCCCCGCACCGGCTTTTCTCGGACAATCTTCCACGTCGACATGGACGCGTTCTTCGTCTCCGTGGAAGAACTCTACGATCCATCGTTGAAAGGGAAAGCCGTCGTGGTCGGCGGGCAGCGCGACGAACGTGGCGTGGTATCGGCCGCATCGTACGAAGCGCGCAAGTTCGGAGTCCACTCGGCCATGCCGCTTCGCACGGCGGCGAAACAATGTCCGCAGGCGATCTTTGTTGACGGACATCCTGAGCGCTACCGGGAGTTTTCCGAAAGAGTCTACAAAGTGCTCGGGACGTTCACTCCGCAGCTTGAAATGGCCTCGGTCGATGAGGCCTATCTCGATATGACCGGAACCGAGCGACTGCACGGGCCTCCGCTCAAAGCCGCGCACAATCTGCATCAGCGCATGAAGGCCGATACGGGGCTGAACTGCTCCGTAGGAATCGGTTCATCACGTCTGATCGCGAAAGTTTCTTCCGGCCGGGCCAAGCCCAACGGAGTTTTGTGGATCCTTCCCGGAGAAGAAGCGAAATTTCTCGCGCCGCTCGATGTCCGTGAGATTCCTGGTGTCGGCAAAGTCATGGAGACGCACCTGCACCAGCTCGGCATCAAGAAAGTGGGAGATCTCGCCAAGCTGCCGGAAGGCGAGCTCGAAGAGCGCTTCGGCAAATGGGGACTGGCACTGGCCGGCAAATCTCGGGGCGAAGATGCCGGTGGATGGTTCGACAACGAGGTCGGGGCCGACCTCGATGCGAAGTCGATCAGCCACGAACACACTTACAACGAAGACACGGCCGATCCCGCGCGGCTCGAATCGACGCTAATGCGGCTCTCGGAGATGGTTGCGCGCCGGCTTCGCGAGGCGAATTTCTACGCGCGCACGGTTCAACTGAAGTTACGATACAAAGACTTCACGACGATTACTCGCGCCCACTCGCTGCAGAGCCCAACGCAACTCGATAGCGAAATCTTCGAGCACATTCGCACTCTGTTTCGCAAGAACTGGAAGAAGGGAAGCGAGGTTCGGCTGCTCGGCGTGCACGTATCTTCTTTCAGTACGCAGGCGGCGCAAATCGATTTGCTGGATGGATCGCGCCAGCAGCGCTGGAAGGATGCGATGGCCGCCGCCGACAAGTTGCGCGACAAATTCGGTGAGTCAAGCGTTGGACTGGCGACGGGGATGCGCGGCGGATTCCGCGAGCGCACGCACGAGAATCCGGCAGGCTTGCCGGGAAAAGGGAAAGGGAAGGCGTGAGTTAAAAGGATGCGATCCAAGCGCGCGATTATTGCGTCGCAAAGAGCGCGACGTTCGCGCGGATCGCCCAGATCCTTCGCTGCGCAAAAGCGGCTTGCTCAGGATGACAAGAATTCTCGAGTAGCTGACGTTTGCCCGCCGGTTCCGTTACAATCGACGATTAACCTCCGTGTGCCGAATACTGTGACTCCAGCCCACCCCAATCCGCTTACGTTTCAGGAGCTTATTCTTCGCCTGCAGACTTTCTGGGCGGAGCGTGGATGCGTCCTGCAGCAACCCTACGACGTGGAAGTTGGCGCAGGCACGATGGCTCCGGAAACTTTCCTGCGCGTGCTCGGTCCCAAGCCATATAAAGTCGCCTATGTGCAGCCTTCGCGGCGTCCGGCAGATGGCCGTTACGGGGAAAATCCCAACCGCCTGTTCAAGCACATGCAGCTGCAGGTCATCCTGAAGCCGCCGCCGGAAAACGTGCAGGAGTTGTATCTGGAATCGCTGGGCGCGATTGGCATCGACCTGCGCCAGCACGACATCAAGTTCGAAGAGGACAACTGGGAAGCGCCGACGCTGAGCGCGTGGGGCGTGGGCTGGCAAGTGATGCTGGATGGCCTCGAGATCACCCAGTTCACGTATTTCCAGCAGTGCGGCGGCATCGATCTGCTTCCCATTTGCGCGGAGTTGACGTACGGTCTGGAGCGCATTGCGCAATTTCTGCAGGATGTGGATTCGATCTACGACATCGTGTGGGCGCGCGATCCTGAGACACGCGAAGTCGTGAAGTATGGGGATGTTCGCCTCGCGGACGAGTTGCAGTTTTCGGTTTACAACTTTGAAGCCGCCGATGTGGAGAGGGCATGGAAGCACTTCGAACTGTATGAGGCGGAGTGCAAGGCGTTGATTGATACGTTCACGCGGGAAAGCCAGAATTCCCACCCTGTCTCCGCAAAAAACGCGGAGACAAGGGTGGGGCAACCCGAGTTGGACCGGTTTCCGCTACTCGGTGCCTATGATCTCTGCCTGAAATGCTCGCATCTGTTCAATATTCTGGATGCGCGTGGCGCGATTTCGGTGACGGAGCGCGTGGGAGTGATTGCACGCGTGCGGGCCCTGGCAGTCGGAATCGCCAAAGCCTGGGTGGATCAGAAAACTGAGGCAGACGAGAAGAAGGACGAGGCTGAGCCTGTCCACGAGAACAAGGCGAAACAGTCGAAGGGGAAGTTGAGTCCGGTTGGTACCTAGTTCCTGGCGAGCGAACGCCTTGCGAGGCCTGTGCCACGGCAAGGTGACGCGGGGTCCTTCGACTCCGCAACACGATTCACTTCGCGAATCATGCTAGTTCGCTCAGGAAGACATTGGGCAAGGTGATTTTCACAGGGCGGATGTGACGGACATCACATTCCCGGACTAAGTGATTTTGAGACACTTGATGGTTTGAGAGCATGCCAGATTTCCTTTTAGAGATTGGGTGCGAAGAAATCCCGGCGCGCATGATCGATGCCGCGACGCAAGAGCTGTGGACCCTTGTTCATAGCGTTCTTCTGCGAAACCACCTTGAGCCGCAGATTTCGGATGGTGTCTACGGCACCCATCTTTCGACCCCCCGCCGCTTGGCTGTGATGTTCCCCGACGTACTGGCCCAGCAACAGGACTCCGTAGAGCAATTGACCGGCCCTTCCGTCAATGTCGCTTATAAAGATGGAGCGCCCACACCCGCGGCGCACGCCTTCGCGAAAAAAGTTGGGGTCGATGTCACGCGGCTCGATCGAGTCTCGACGCCAAAGGGCGAGTACATCGCGGCCAAGGTTACGAAGAAAGGACGCAGCGCTGCGGAGATTCTGGCCGGAACTCTTCCTAAAGAGATCGCGACCATCTACTGGCCGAAGAACATGTACTGGCGCAAGCCGAACGAGCGCTTCGTGCGTCCGGTGCGCTGGCTGGTCGCCATGCTCGATCGCGAGACGATTCCTTTGGAATTTGATGGTGTACAGGCCGGGAATGCTTCGCGTGGACACCGCATCCTTACAGATCACGCGGTCACGATCTCACAGGCCGGGACTGCATACGTCGACTCGCTCCGAGCTGCCAAAGTGCTGGGACGCGCCGAGCGTGAGCATCAGATTCGCAAAGCGCTCGATGCCGCGACTCGCGCGATTCCTGGTGCACGCTGGCGTGAGGATAAAGCCCTGATCGACACGGTCGTGAACCTGACCGAATTTCCGTCAGCCATCCTCGGCGGATTCGACCCGCAATTCCTCGTCCTGCCCGAAGAAGTTCTGGTCACGGTGATGCGCGATCACCAGAAGTATTTTGCGGTCGAAGACGCGGCAGGCAAGCTTCTGCCGCATTTTGTTGCCGTGCTCAATACCGACCGCGACCCGCAGGGATTGATTCGGCATGGCAACGAACGCGTCTTACGCGCGCGCTTCAACGATGCCCGGTTCTTCTGGGAGACCGACCAGAAAAAGTCTTTGCTGGAACGGCTCGATTTGCTCAAGCACGTGACTTTTCAGCGGGACCTTGGCAGCTATTACGAGAAAACGCAGCGAGTGCAACGGCTTTGCAGTTGGTTGAGTGAAATTCTGAAGCAGAACGGGATCGCGGTCCGTCCGGGAGTCATTCACAAGGCGGCGTGCCTGGCGAAAACCGATCTGACTACAGAACTCGTCAAAGAATTTACCGAACTGCAGGGAATCGTGGGCGGCCTTTACGCGCGAGTGCAGCAACTCGATCCCACCTTGCCGGCAGCCACGCGGTTTGCGGTTGCAGACGCCATTTACGATCACTACAAGCCCGAATCGACCGACGACGAGGTTCCGCGTTCGATTGAAGGAGCCGTGGTCTCGATTGGCGACAAAGCGGATTCGATGGCGGGAATGTTTGCGCTGGGCATGGTCCCCAGCGGATCGAAGGATCCGTTTGCGTTGCGGCGCCAGGCCAACGGAATCGTCAAAGTCATCGCGGAAAAGAGGCTGCCGATTCGCCTGAACGAGCTGATGCGCGATGCGCGCATTGGATACCAGAAATCCGAGGCAGAAAAGAAGTTTGTCAGCGATGAGAAATATGCGGAGTCGATCATGGCGTTCTTCCGCGAACGGATGGAGTTCTATCTGCGTGACGTGCGGGGATACGCCTATGATGTCGTCAATGCGGTGCTCGCGGCGGATGCCAACGACGTAGTGGATGCCCTGGCGCGGGCCGAAGCCGTCAAGCAAGTCTTGCACATGCCGGAGTTTCAGGCCATCGGTGCCGCTTGTAAACGCATGCGGAATATTCTGCGGCAGGCGGAGGAGAAGGGAATTCGGATATCAGAAAAATTTGAGTATCTGCCGCAGGCTGCCGATGAAGAAAAGATGCTGATGTCCTACATGGAGCAGCAGGGACCCCGCATCGAAGCTCATCGCAGCCAGAAAGAATATGTTGATGCGCTTCGCTTGCTTTCCACAGTACGCGAGCGGGTAGACACGTTCTTCGACAAGGTTATGGTCATGGTCGAAGACGAGCGCGTGCGCGCCAACCGGCTGGCGCTCTTGCTGACGCTGCTGAAAGAGTTTTCTACGATCGCGGATTTTGCCGAGATCGTGGCGGAGAAAAGCATTGTGTAATTTGGCAATTTGGTAATTTTGTAATTTGAAAGCAGCTTCTTGACGATTCTATAAATTACAAAATTACCAGATTACCCAATTACCAAATTCCTCAGAGTGACCAGGACATTCCTAGAACTCTGAGTCAAAGGACTCATATGGCGACAATGACTCTCCCTGAAACAGAAGTGAAAGAAAAGAAGCAGTCCTCCACGAAGTATGTGTACTTCTTCGGTGGCGGCAAGGCCGATGGCAACGGCAAAATGAAAGACGTGCTCGGCGGCAAGGGCGCCGGGCTGGCCGAGATGACCAACGCCGGCCTTCCGGTGCCTCCCGGTTTCACGATTCAGACCGAAGCCTGCCGCGAATACATGCGCGGCGGCTTGTCGCCCGACGTCGACAAGCAGATGGATGAAGCCCTCGCAAAACTCGAAGCTCTGCAGGGCCAGAAACTCGGCCAGGGCGACAATCCCTTGCTGGTCAGCGTGCGCTCGGGCGCGAAATTCTCCATGCCCGGCATGATGGATACGATTCTCAACCTCGGCCTGAATGACGAGAGCGTGCAGGCGCTGGCCAAGCGCGCCAGCAATCCGCGATTCGCGGCGGATTCTTATCGCCGACTCATCCAAATGTTTGGCAATGTCGTGCTCGACATCGAGAAGTCGGCATTTGACGAGGTCTTCGAGGCCAAAAAGAAACAGAAGAAGGCGAAGCTCGACACCGACCTCGACGCCAAGGCGCTGCAGGAAGTCATCGCCGAGTATAAGAAGGTCGTCAAGAAGCACGCCAAACGCGACTTCCCGCAAGATCCGCACGAGCAACTTGTGATGGCGCGCGATGCGGTGTTCCGTTCCTGGCAGAACGAGCGTGCGAAACACTATCGCCGCATCAACAACATCGACGACATGCTCGGCACCGCCGTGAACGTTCAGGCCATGGTCTTCGGCAATCTCGGCGAGACCAGCGGCACGGGCGTCGGTTTTACGCGCAATCCCGCGACGGGCACGAATGAGTTTTACGGTGAATTTCTGCTGAATGCGCAGGGTGAGGACGTGGTTTCGGGTGTGCGCACTCCGGTGCCGATCCTCGAACTGCACAAGATCATGCCCGAGGTATACAACCAGCTGCGCGAGACCACCACGCGCCTGGAGAAACACTACAAAGACATGCAGGATTTCGAGTTCACCATCCAGGAAGGCAAGCTTTACATGCTGCAGACCCGCAACGGAAAACGTACGGGACTGGCAGCAGTGCGTGTTGCCATCCAGATGGTCGATGAAGGGTTGATCACGAAAGAGGAAGCGATCTTCCGGGTTGAGCCGAACCAACTCTATGATTTCCTCGTCCCGCGCCTTGATGAGAAGAGCACCAAAGTCGAAGTGCTCGCGACCGGACTGCCTGCCTCACCGGGAGCCGCCGTCGGCCAGATCGTGTTCACCGCCGATGCGGCGGTGGAAGCCGTCCACAAGGACAGTAAAGCGTCAGTCATACTGGTGCGTTCGGAAACCACGCCGGAAGACATTCACGGCATGGAAGTCGCCAAGGGCATTCTGACATCGCGCGGCGGCATGACCAGCCACGCGGCGGTGGTAACGCGCGGCATGGGCAAGTGTTGCGTTGCGGGCGCCGGCGACATCGATGTGAACGAGAAGACCCGGCAAATGAAAGTAAAAGGCCAGACCTTCAATGAGGGGGACTGGATCTCGCTCGACGGCACCACAGGACGCGTCATCAAAGGCAAGCTGAACACGCTCGATCCATCTCCCGATGATCCGGAACTGCAGAAGTTCTTGCAGTGGGCCGATCCGCACCGAAAGATGAAAGTCCGCGCCAATGCCGACATTCCGCGGGATGCCATCCAGGCTCGCGCTTTTGGGGCGGAAGGCATCGGCCTGTGCCGTACGGAGCATATGTTCTTCGGCGAAAAGAAGATTGGCCACATGCGCGCGATGATCCTCGCCGACAATGAGAAGGACCGGCGTGCGGCGCTGAAGAAGCTTCTGCCCCTGCAGCGTGAAGATTTTGCTGGCGTTTTCAAGGCCATGGACGGTCTGCCAGTCACGATCCGCACGCTCGATCCGCCGCTGCACGAATTCCTGCCGCGCCGCGAAGAGTTGATGGTCGACATCGCACTGCTCTCGTCCTACAGCGCGAAGCAGAAGAAGGAGCTCGTGACCAAGTACAAGGACTACGGAATTAAGGGCGTTGGCGATCTGAAGAAAGCCTTGCCGCCGCTCTTGGCTCGCGTGGAGCAGTTGCACGAGTTCAATCCCATGCTTGGACATCGCGGCTGCCGGCTGGGCATCACCTATCCCGAGATTACGGAGATGCAGGCGCGCGCCATCTTCGAGGCGGCCTGCGATTGCACGAAGAAAGGGATCAAGGTGCTTCCGGAAGTCATGATTCCGCTGGTTGCCACTCTGAAAGAAATGGCGAACCAGGGCGCGATCGTCCGTCGCGTCGCGGAGGAAGTTTTCAAAGAAAAGGGAATGAAGGTCGAGTACATGGTCGGCACCATGATCGAGTTGCCGCGCGCCGCCCTGGTGGCGGATGAGATCGCGAAAGAGGCCGAGTTCTTCTCTTTCGGCACCAACGACCTGACGCAGACCACGTTCGGCTTCTCCCGCGACGACGTCAACAAAGTCCTTCCCACGTACCTGGCGGAAGGAATCCTGAAGCAGGATCCGTTTGCCGCCCTCGATCAGGACGGCGTCGGACAATTGGTGAAGATTGCCACCGAACGTGGCCGCAAGACGCGCCCGAAGCTGAAAGTCGGTATCTGCGGCGAACATGGTGGCGAGCCGTCATCGGTGGAATTTTGCTACCGGACCGGATTGAATTACGTTTCGTGCTCGCCGTTCCGTGTTCTGACGGCACGTTTGGCAGCGGCGCAAGCGGCCGCTGCAGAGGCGCTGAAGGTCGAGGGCGGAAGGACGAAATAGCTCAATGCAGAGGACTTGGAGGGGGCAGAGATTCTCTGCGTCCTCTGCAGTTTTGGTTTGATCTATTGCACCTTTTGCAGCCGGGCAATTAATTTCTGCGCGAGATTCTCTTCTGATTCGGACCACAGCAGGCGGCCCGTGGCACGTGTGTTCTTTTCCGTCTTCATGGTGAAGTCCACCAGTTTCGCCACATTCTCGCGGATTTTTTTTTCGGTCTCATCATTCAGTTCCAGATTCTCCTGCAGGAAGGGGGAGTCGAGGCCGAAATCGATCTGGATGTGGCCGGTTTCCCGCTGAGTTCCTTCCTCGAACTCTTCGCCTTGCGCAATAAATTTCACGAGGCTCGGCAAGAGAAGCCAGTCGCCACGGTTGGGTGCGGGAGTCCATAAATCCCAGAATGCGTCGAAAACATACGCATAATCATCATGAATCAGATCGACGGCGATGGTTAGCGCTTCTTCCGCTGCGATGCCTGGGGAAAATCGCTTTTCCAGAACACTAGCCTCGTTCCACGAAACCGGTTGTACCGATACGTAAGTAATTCCCGGTCGCTGAGTGGAATATGGGAATTGCCGCAACACGGCGAGTATGTCCGGTAGCATCGCCGGACCCGAGAAATCCGCAAACCACAAACTCAGACAAAGGGGATCTGCCATAAGGATGGACTATCGCGTTGCTTCTGCTTCTATTCTAATCCGGCGGGCGCCCCGATCAGAGCGATGATGAGAAGGAAGTGTGCGTCAAAATGGGATGCGACGGTCCTAATTCAATTAGGGCACCGCCGGAATGAACGAAGTTTTGACACTGTATGCAGGCACTGCTACGATAAATTGTTCTTCGGCATTCCTGCCTCGTAGTCCCCGTCGTCTAGCCCGGCCTAGGACATCGCCCTTTCACGGCGGTAACACGGGTTCAAATCCCGTCGGGGACGCCAACAATACTCTCAATCTGGATTTCCTCTATAGCGAGATTTCGTCCTCGGAATTGATCCCCGTTTCAGCCCGAAAATTGAATGCCTGATCGCTGAACATGGCCCACGATATGGCAGGTCAGCGAGCTTGCTTGATCTCCTGCACGACGCGGTCGAGATGGTAGACCTTGTCGAGACCCTCCAGAAGAGCTCGGCTATCCACTGCGACTGCCCGGTTTTGCGCGGCATCATAACCGAAATCACCACCTAAGGAGTAGATGTTGCCATCGAAGATGAGGCCGACAACCTCTCCCATGCTGTTGATCAACGGGCTCCCGGAGTTACCTCCAATGATGTCGTTTGTGGTGGAAACGTTCATTGGGGTTTCCAGATTCAGAGCTGACTTGGCGTCCAGCCAGCTTTTGGGCAAGTTAAACGGAGGTGCACCAGTGGCGCGCTGGAACAGCCCGCCAATGGTTGTATAGGGCTCGATCGTGCGTCCCTGCTCATCTTTGAATCCCTTCACCGTGCCATAGCTCAAGCGTAGCGTGAAGGTCGCATCCGGATCCACGCTGGTTCCGTACGCAGCGAATCGGGCATCGGCGATGCGCTCCGCATTCGCGCGAGTCGGGGCCGTCACTTGATCCTCATACTGCTTGCGCGTGGCGCGCAGATCGGAATCAATGGAAACCACGAAACGAATTAAAGGATCACTTGAGGCGGCGATGGCGGTTTGTCCGCCGTCATAAAGTGTCTCGCGAAACTTCGGATCGTCGAGATGCGTGCCGCTGATCAGGCGGTGCGCCAGTTGCTCCGGGGACTCGTCTCCCAGCATCTTGCGGACGAAGGGATCGTCGGCTCCCAAGTCACGACGGGTGTTCGTGAAAGCAAACGAAAGAGTGAGTTCCTGCAAGTCCTTGTGAACCGGAATGGGAGCCGCCATGTGCTGTCGGAGCGCAACCAGGGCCTGATCGGTGTACTCGGGTAACCGTTCCGAGTTGGGCTTGGTTCGCTCGGCCGCAGCGCGGACTAGATCGATCGCATCTCCGAGCATGCCACTACTGAACATGTAGCCATCCAGATCCGAGTAGCGCGTGTAGAGCTCTGACCGGACGTGTTGAATCTGGGCGATGTCGTTCCAGGCCGAGGCGTCGTTTTGCAGTTTTGCGTCATGAGTAACGGCATCGCGCAGCTTCTGTTCGTCGCTCACCTTGGTATTGAAGAACTGCGGATCGAGCAGAGCTCCCTGGCGGCCGTAATACGCCTTGAAGGAGTTCGCTATAAAGAAATCATCTTCATGCGCCTCGCGCTCTTGCTCCGGGCCTCTCTTCATGAACTCTTCCAATTCTCCGCGGTACTCGGCCAGGTAAGGCAAGAGGTGAGGAAAGGACTTGTCGCGGAGAAACTCCAGTTGGGAGATGGTGAGTTCGCGGCTGGTGCCACCGGGATTGCCAGAGACGAAAACCAGTTCCCCGGCTTTCGAACCGTTGGGACTCCAGTGCAAATATTCGCGGCTGGCCACCGGTTTCCCACCTTCGCAGGCGCGTAGCAGGCCGATGTCGAAATCAAAACGCGGAAAGTTGAAATTGTCGGGATCGCCGCCGAACTGCGCCACTGCAAATTCTGGCGCGAACACCAGTCTGACGTCGTTGTAGCGTTTGTAATGGTAGAGGTTGTAGACGCCGCCGTGGTAAAGATCGACGACATCACAGCGGATATTTGGATCCGTGCCGCAGGTTTGCTGAAGCCTGGCTTCTTCGGCATGCAGGGCTTTGTTGGCGGCATCTCCTGTCTTTCCGGCTAGAGCGGCTTTCACGTCCTTAGTGACGTCCTCAATCTGAGTTAATTGGTCGAGTTCGAAATCCGGGCATTTACGCTCTTCCGCTGCGTTCTTGGCGGAAAATCCAGCTTCGACGAGATTCTCCTGCGCGGTTGAGAGTTGCTCCTCACATTCCACAACGCAGTGGTGGTTCGTCATCACCAGGCCATTGGGAGAGATGAACGAGGCGGAGCAACCTCCGGCGATGCGCAAGGATGCATCTCGAACATGATCCAGCCACGACTGCGAGGGTGCAAAGCCGTAGGTTGCTTGCACCTTTTGGGAGGGAAAGTTATTGAAGGTCCACATGCCTTCATCGGCGTTGGCGAAACGAGCAAGAGAGAAAGTGAGGAGGATGTTGGTAAAGATGACCGGTAGACTCGATCGAAGCTTTTGGGAATTCATATAGGCCTTTCCGCAATTGTAAGCCTGAATTTTGAAATGCTAAGCGACAAATGCTGTGCGGATCGTTTGCGCTGCGAATTTATAGGCAACATCGGTCTGCGATGTTCAGGATCGGCGAGCGGAGCGGATACCGGCCACGAATGAAGGGGCCAATATACAGGCCGCTAGTCTATCAGATGAGCCCGCGTCGAAGATTTGATGCCGAATTGCCCCCGGCTTTGGCTTTTTTTCCAAGGCGCGCGAATTCCGCAGTGTGCCTGGGGTCACTGCATTCCATCGGAAGGCTGTGCTAAATAGCGCATGTCGTTCCCCGAAGAGCCTCTCCCTTTACCTGATGCCGGCCCTCCGCTGAATCGACCAGGAGTCTCATCATGGCATCTCCCTCAGCGGTCGTTGAGTCAACTAATCCCCTTGCCGAAGATGAAACCATCCGGCAGTCCTGCGGATTTTATGCGTGCCCAGCATGCAAGCAAGATCTGGAACCGGTGCGGGACGGGCTAACCTGCCGCGTCTGTGCCAGGGCCTACCCAATCCGGAGCGGGATTCCCGACTTTGTCCTGGGCAATCTGGAAGAGAGTAGGAACCGGTCCCTGCGCGTCGTCGGAAATTGGGACTCTCGCCCTCTGTTTAACTTTATGGCGTCCGCCTATGAAACATGGATCTACCCGGCCGTGTGTAACTTGTATGGCGGATGGCACAGTACGTCGTTGAAGCAGCTGGCCCATGACATCTCCGATATTGTGGGATCGTGCGACGGGGTCATTCTGGATGCAGCCTGCGGCCCGGGCACCTATGGTCGCCGGATCGCTTCTGCATCACGGACGGTTGTTGGCATTGATGCCTGCATGAGCATGCTGCGGCGGGGCGCACAATATGTCGAAAAGGAACGTAATTTCAATGTTCGCTTCGCCCGCGCTACGGTGGAGGCGCTTCCGTTTCGCCCCGGCTCGTTCGACGCCGCCATCTGTGCTGGATCGTTGAACCACTTTTCTGATGTGCTCCTGGTCTTGCGCGAGATCAACCGCACCCTGAAAGTCAGAGCGCCGCTGGCGGTGATGTGCTTTGCCCTCATCAACTCGGGCCTGATGAAATACAAATCGATCCGTGAGCGGGCGGAGAGAGGCGGCGGTCACATCTACAGCGTCGCTGATCTCGGGCGTTATGTGGTCGAAGCGGGTTTTGAGGATTTTTGTCCTCATACATACGGCTCTATCCTGGTATTCAGTGCCCGCAAAAAGCCGACAGAGCACTAGAAGCCCTCGAGTTCCGTAAGACGGCTGCGGCGACACCGACCAGAACGTTCGCTGTTGACACTCAGACCCGAGCAGTGAAACTATCCGACCGGTTGTCACTCGAGAAGCGGCGCACGCTTTGTGCGCCCAGACCCAATAGCTGTCGGAAAGAGTCCATTCATAGCGAGGATCAGCTTGAAACATACGACAGTACTCCACATTGTCTGCGCGGTCGTGGGACTTGCCGGTTCTGCATTCTCCACGCCAGTTCACCTCCGCTGCGAATATCGCCAGAATCCGTTGGGCATCGATGCGCTCACCCCTCATCTTTCGTGGCAGAGCGACAACACCGAACGCAATTGGAGGCAGGCAGCGTATGAAATCCTGGTGGCGGGCAGCAGTGATCGCCTGCAGGCCGGTCCGGCGGATGTCTGGGACAGCGGAAAGATCGAGAGTGACGAATCCGTCGAGATTGCCTACAAGGGGCCGAAACTCGAGTCGCGCAAGAGATATTACTGGAAGGTTCGCGTGTGGGATGCGGCGGGTCAGGTTTCCGAGTCAAGCGAGGAGTCGTGGTGGGAAATGGGTCTGCTCCAGCCGGATGACTGGAAGGGAAAATGGATCTACCGGAGCAACGCGGAAGACGCCGCCGACCGAACCGGAATCCGCTGGATTTGGGCGCAAGGGCAGGACCCGATGGCGACCAAGCCGAAAAGCGTGGTGATGTTCCGGACAACTCTGAACGTCACTGAAAAACCGCAGATCGCTGCTCTTTTTGTCGCTGTGCATGGCGCCTATCAGGCTTTCGTAAATGGCCACGAAGTCGGCAACAAAAGCCGATGGGACGCTTTCGACCGCCGCGACATCACCAGCGAACTGGTCGTCGGCCCCAATTCGATTGAGGTCAATGTCACAACGCCGCCGGTGCCCGAATACGGTCCCGCCAAGGGTGCAAAGACAACAATGGCGGGATTCGCGGCGCTCATAAAGCTCACGAATGCGGATGGAACAGTGGTCCGACGCAGCACCGACGACGTTTGGGAGGCGCGGTTGGAGGGCGGCGGCAGGAAGGTGGATAAGAACTGGCATCGAGCGCAAATCGCCGGAGACCTTAACGACAAACGCTTTGGCGATCCGGGCCCTCTGCCGCAGGCGGCTGCCTATTTCCGGCAGGTAGTCGATGTTCCCAAGACAGTACTTCGCGCCAGACTCTACGTTACTGCTCTCGGAAGTTACCGCGTCTTCCTCAACGGAAAACAGGTCGGCAGTGATGTAATGACGCCCGGTTTTACCGACTACCGCAAGCGTGTCCTGTACCAGACCTATGATGTGACGAATCAACTCACCGTGGGAGCGAATGTTCTCGGAGTCTGTCTGGGCGATGGATGGTACGGCAGTCCCCTCACGTGGGTCGGTGCGTATTTCTTCACGCCTCCCAATCGTCTGCTCGTACAGCTTGAGTTCGAGACCAGCGACGGTTACGACATCATTGCGACCGATGGTACGTGGAAAACATCGGCATCGCCGATCTTGCAGTCGCAAATCTATTCCGGCGAACTCTACGATGCGCGCCTGGAAAAGCCGGGCTGGAACGGCGCGAACTTTGATGATTCCAAATGGCAAGCGGCACAGCTGGCAGATGCTCCTTCGATCACGCTGAGCGGTCAATCCGATGCACCGGTCCAGGTGGTCGCGGATCTTCGCCCAAAAACGGTGACGAAATCGAATAACGGTGCTTACATTTTCGACATGGGCCAGAACATGGTGGGATGGACGACGCTGAAAGTGAAAGGGACGGCCGGCACAAAAGTGCAGTTGCGATTTGCCGAAATTCTGAATTCCGATGGAAGCATCTACACCGCAAACCTCCGCAATGCCGAAGCAACTGATGTTTACATTTTGCGTGGCAGCGGCGGAGAGACATTCACTCCCCATTTCACCTTTCACGGGTTCCGCTACGTCGAGTTAACCGGCTATCCGGGTGTGCCGACGCCCGACACACTGCAAGGAAATGTGGTGAGCAGCGTCAGCGGCGATCCTGCCACCAGGCTGACGACTTCGAGTGATCTTGTGAACCATATGTGGCAGATTGGCCTGTGGGGACAGCGCGGCAATTTCCTGAGCATTCCCACCGACTGTCCGCAGCGCGACGAGAGGCTGGGATGGATGGGCGACGCCGGTGTTTTCTGGCGCACAGGCAGTTACAACTTTGATATCGCGGCGTTTTCGCAAAAATTCATACAAGACATTGTGGACGCGCAGAGTGCGGCGGGCGCGTTTACCAACGTATCTCCCGACACGCTTCCCGTAGACAAGGGAGGGATTGCTTCATCGTCCGGATCGGATGAGGCAATGGCCGGCGCCCCAGGTTGGGGCGACGCCGGGGTCATTGTTCCCTGGACCACCTGGGTGCAGTACGGCGACAAGGCCGTGATTGAGAAAAATTGGGATGCGATGCAGCGCTGGATGGACTTTATCAAGAGCCGCAATCCTGATTTCATCCGCAGGAACGGCGTCGGGCCGGACTTCTCGGATTGGCTCGCTCCCGACCCCAACACCACGAAACACTTGCTCGCGACAGCCTATTGGGCCCTGATCGCAAACATGATGTCGCAGATGGCTCGCGCTACCGGCAAAGACGCCGACGCCCAGCGCTACGATGCACTCATTCAGAACATTCGCTCCGCATTCCAGCAGGCCTATATCCAACCCGATGGCACGGTCGGAACCGGAACGCAGACTTCTTATGTGGTTGCGCTCTACATGAAATTAGCGCCCGAGAATCTTGAGCCCGCAATGGTCGACAAGTTAGTCAAAGACATCGAGGGAAGGGGTGGGCACCTCTCGACGGGATTCCTTGGCACTCCGTTTCTTCTGTTCGTGCTCGCCGATCACGGCCGCTCTGATGTCGCTTATCAACTCTTGCTGAATGAGACCTATCCTTCGTGGGGATACATGCTGTCCAAGGGCGCGACAACGTGGTGGGAACGCTGGAACGGAGACACCGGCGACCCGTCAATGAATTCCTACAACCATTACGCGTTCGGATCGGTCATGGCCTGGGTGTATCGCGATGCGGCGGGCATCGACACGACGACATCAGCGCCGGGATTCAAACAGATAGTTGTCCATCCCCACCTCGACTCGCGGATGTCATCGGCGCGGGCTGAATACGAGTCGGTTTATGGAAAGATCGTAAGCGATTGGAAGGGAACGCCGGCGGGATCCTTTTCGCTGCATGTCACGATCCCGGCCAATACATCCGCAAAGGTATATCTGCCGGGGATCGCGGGAACGCATGTGACCGAAAGCGGTAAGCCGATCCAGACCGTACCGGAAGGAGGTGCTCTGATGGTGCAGGTAGGTTCAGGAACTTACACCTTCGAAGTGAAGTAGGCGGGATTCCCACCCTGTCCGGCAGAGAACACGGGGACAAGGGTGGGGCAACCATGCACGAGGCTAGCAGTCTCACCGGGATTTACTGCCGAAGTCAGCCGTCCCAACTCTGACGATAGTGCCGCGGCGCGTTGGCTTGTTCGCGCTTCCGCTGCTTTCTTCTTCAGGCTTTCCTTCTTCATTCTTGGCCGCGTCACTTTTTGCTGCCTCTGAAGCGGGCACGGGTACAGGCTTCTCTGTCCATGCTCCGTAAACCCGGCCGCCGTAGGCAGCCAGACCGCTGTAGTCGCCGAAGAAGACGTCACTCGCCTCGAACAGTTGATCGGTCCAGGCGTAATTGTTGAATGTGTGTCCGCCATCGGTGGAGCGCGCCAGAACCACGATCTGCTTCCGGCCCTGCGGATCGCCCCGGCGATCATAGAAAACTACGTTGACCGATCCATCCACCGGATCCACAGCGAGCCACTGGAAGAACTGTTCCGCTCCGTTGTGGATCGCATCGTCATTGACGCGCACGGGCGACGACCAATGCTTGCCTTTGTCGTCGGAAGTTGCCAGGAAGACATCGAGGTCGCCATTGCGATAGTCGCTCCACGTCACATAGAGCCTGTTCTTAGAATCAACGGCGATTTGCGGAAATCCGTTCGCACGTTCGAGCGTCTGAATGGCAAACATGATTGGGGCTGTGTGGATGATCGGTCGGGCGTGAGAAAAACTTTTCCCTCCGTCTCGCGAGGTGACGAGCATGAGATCGTCGTCCTGGCTCCAGATGGCGTAAAGAGTTCCGTCGGAGGCCACGACGCCATCGAATCCCTCAGCGGCGCCATTATCGTCGCGCGGCAGTCCCGGATGTGCGTCGATCTCCACCGGCTGCGACCAAGTTTTTCCATCATCGGTCGATCGCGAGATCACCATTTGCGAATCGGTTAGACGCCAGCGTGTCCAACCGATATACAGATTTCCGGCAAACTTGCTCTTCGAATTGTCGGCGACAATGTAGGGTTTGTCTTCGAACGGAATGCCCGGTTCGGTGCGCTGCTCGACAACGGGCGCGTTATCCTTGTCCCAAGTCTTTCCGCCATCCAGAGACCGGCGGACAAAGATCCCGTTGCGCGTTGCGCCGTGTGCCCAGTAATTAAAACTGCCGAGCTTGTCGAAGGCGATATAGCAGATGAGCGCGTGCCCTTGGTTATCGAAAGTAACGGAAACATCTCCCGACACGCGATAATCTTTCGGAGCGACTCCTTCAGCCGCTTGCCATGTGGCGCCTGCATCGGTCGAGTAGGCGGCTTGCGCGTTGTCTTGAAACACGGCAACGACCTGCTGCGGATTTCGCGGATTTACCGCAATCGAGGGCTCAGTGAAAAATCCGGGCTGCGGAGTCAATGTGAAGACATGGGCCTGGGGGACCTTAGGGAGGTCCTGCGCAAGCGAGCACCAAGCGAATAAAACATTCAGAAAAACGATTGCAGCAAAACGTTTCTTCAAGTTCATCTAAATTATTCTTTCTGAAAAAGGGCTCGTCAGCTCAGCGAAAATTGTCGAAACATAACGCGGCGCCTCCCGCAATTCCAGCATCAGCGCCATAGTGGGCGATCAGCAACGGAATCTCAGATGCGCGCGGATTCACGCACCACGCCGGAAGTTTGTGTTTCAGCTCGTCGAAGAATGGCCGCAGCATCGCCGCCACTCCGCCACCCACCACGAGAACATCAGGATCGAGTAAGTCGACGATGTTTCCAAACCATACGGTAAGCAAATCGGCCGTTTCCGATAGAACCTCTCGCGCCAGCGGGTCTCCCGCGCAGAACGCCTGCCCGACCATTTCGCTGGTCACCGAGTCAGCATCCCCCTTTGCGAGGCTGAGGAGCGCGGATGAGCGCGAGCGATCTTCCGCAATCTTGGCACGTGCGCGTGCACCGATTGCAGGCCCTGCCGCCAATATCTCGATGCAACCGCGTTTGCCGCACGCGCAAAGCGGGCCACGATAATCGATGCTGACATGGCCGCCTTCTGCGGCGGCGCCGGTGCGTCCGTGGTAAATCGCATTGTCGAACACGATGCCCGTGCCAATGCCAGTGCCGATTGTCGCGTAGAAGACGTAGCGGTATCCGTGAGCCGCGCCCCAAAGAGTTTCTGCCAGCGCCGCGGCATTCGCGTCGTTATCCACCTTCACCGGAACTTCGTACTTCGCCTGGATGCGCTCAGCAAGAGGGAAATTGCGCCAGCAGGGAAGATTGGGAGGATTCAGCACCACTCCGGTTGTCGGATCCAGCGGCCCGGGGGCACAGACTCCAATACTTAGAATTCCGCGTCCAGAGGCAGCCATCATCGCATCAATCGCACTGGCGACTGCCTCGAGGCCCGCCTCTGGTGTTCCATGTGCCGGCATCGGCTTGCGGGTCTGCGCCAGAATCTTGCCGTCGCAGTCAACGATTCCTGTGGCGACTTTGGTGCCGCCGATATCAACTCCGAGGATAGGTAGTGGTGAAATGGCGTTCATCGTTCGTAATGATGCATGGCTTTCATCGCTCTGCCAGCGAGCATCTGGCATGACGAAGAGGACAATGATTATCGCTCATGTTGTTTACGAAAAGCTAAGTTGCTGATTACACAAGCACGCAACCCACGGATCACAGGGTGCAAAAATTTTGATACCTTTTATCGGAAGTTTGAGTCTAAGTTGTTACTTGGGACAGTTGACGGGCGAATGCGGCCCGCATAAAATCTACCCTCGAATGTCAGATCGGTCCAATCTTCGCGCGGCGTGTTGTTGCACCTGTTGTTGTTGTGCATGTGTGTGCCCTGGCGCGGGGAGGCTGCTGATCTAAGAAATTCTTTCTTAATCCCGGCAATCTTCAACCCACCGCCAGAGCGACCTGGTGGTGGGTTTTTTATTTCAGCCACAAATGACAGCAGCGATAACCAACACGGTGAAAGAAACGAAGGCGCAACGGGTCGAACGGCTCAAGCGCGAGAAGAATCCCTGGGCAGGGCTGGAAGAAATCCGACGCTTTGCACGCGAGGGATTCGCCTCCATCCCTCCCGAATGGATCGGCACCTATTTCCGCTGGTGGGGTGTTTATACGCAGGGCGATGGCGTGGGCGTGACTGGCGGAAGAAACGGTGAGGGGCGCGCCCTTCAGCGATTCATGGTGCGCATCCGAATTCCCAATGGCGTGCTGACATCCACTCAACTCCGCGCCATCGCCGATCTCACCCGCCGCTACGCAAATGGAATCGCCGACCTCACCGTTCGTCAGAATATTCAACTTCACTGGGTTACGATCGAATCTCTTCCCGAAGTTCTCGAAGGCTTGTGGCAGGTCGGACTCAACACAACTGGAGCGTGCGGTGATGTCGTTCGCAACGTGACCGGCTGCCCGGTTGCCGGAGTAGATGCCCACGAAATTGTGGATGCATCGCCGCTCGTGCACGAAGTATCGCAGTTGCTGGCAGGCAATGCTGATTTCTACAACTTGCCGCGAAAATTCAAGATTTCGATTGCCGGATGCCGCTCCTGGTGCTCGTATCCGGAGATCAACGACATTGGACTGACCGCAATCACGCGGACTGTCGGAGGTCGCGGTGAAATCGGATTTTCCGTGAGAGTTGCCGGCGGGCTCTCGACCGAGCCCTATCTGGGCGCCCGGCTCAACGCCTTTGTGCGCTGGAATCAGGTTGTGCCCGTCATCCAAGGGTTTGCGGAACTCTTCCGCGATTCCGAGGTTTTGCGCGAGCACCGCGAACGCGCCCGGCTGAAATTCCTATTTCTGCGACACGGATGGACGGCTGACCGTTTCCTTGCGGAATTGCAAGATCGCATTGGCTTTCGTCTTGATCCTGCGGCAGAAGAGCATCCACCCGAAGATGTGAATCGCGATCACGTTGGTATCCAACCCCAGAAACAGCCCGGGTTTTCGTACGTTGGCGCAGTCGTGTTGCGGGGCCGAATTACGGCAGATCAGATGCACGCTGCAGCCGATCTTGCGCAACGCTTCGCCAGTGGCGAACTCCGCGCCACGCCGATGCAGAACCTGCTCGTCGTGAATGTCCCGACGGTGAACGCGGAGACGCTGGCAGGTGAGTTGAAAGACATCGGACTTCCGGCAGGCGGTTCCGCTTTCTCCCGGGGCATTGTGGCCTGCAGCGGGACGGAATTCTGCAAGCTCGCGATTACAGAGACGAAGGCATTCTCTCGCTGGCTGGTCGAAGAGTTGGAAGAACGCCTGCCAGGCTTTGATCAGCACCTGAAGTTACACGTAACCGGATGCCCCAACAGTTGCGGACAGCACTGGATCGCCGATGTCGGTATCGAGGGCAAAAAGATGAAAGTGAATGATCAACTCGTCGACGCTTATTACTTCTGCGTCGGAGGTACACTCGGGCTGTTTCAGGCGACGGCGCGGCCAGTTGGATATCGTTGCGCCGCCACCGAAGTTCCGGAAGCGCTCGAACGCTTGCTTGGACGATATCTGGCCGAGCGCGAGCCTGGTGAAAATCTGCGCCGCTTTTTCGCGCGCCACAGCGACAACGAGATTCGTGAATTTCTGGCGGGAGACGCGCTGGAGCCGGTGCCGCGCGATCTGCCAATTCACGCGCACGGCATAGCTCAATCCGCAGGAGGTATCGGTGACTAGTCTGTTTCCAATGTTTGTCAAACTCCAAGGAAAGCGAGTTCTCGTAGTGGGCGCCGGAAGTGTGGGCGAACCGAAAATTGCCGCCCTTTTGGAGACCGGTGCGCGGGTGCGCGTCGTTTCCCTTGATGCCAGCTCCGTCGTTCGCGAGTGGGCACGTGTGGGGAAGGTCGAGCTCGAACTAAGGCAATTTTCTACGGACGACCTCTCTGGCGCGTTTCTGGCGATAGTGGCTACGTCTTCACGCACGCTAAACGAATGCGTTTATCAAGAGGCGCAAAGGCATGGCGTGCTTTGCAATGTAGTCGATGTTCCCCATCTATGCGACTTTTACTATCCCTCGGTCGTTCGCCGCGGAGATCTGCAGATTGCGGTGTCGACGGCGGGCCAGAGTCCTTCGCTGGCGGAACTGATCCGCAAGCAGATCGAGAAGCAGTTTGGCCCGGCGTATGCCGCGTGGGTCTCGGAACTGGGGGAGACACGCCGGCTCATTCTTGCCAGTGATCTCGAGAAAGAACGCAAGCTCCAGCTGCTGCACTCATTGGCGAGCAGGGAAGCGTTTGAAGCGGCGCTCGCCGAGAGCCGCGAACTCGCAGCAACCGGAGGCCGCGCATGAAGGGCAAAGTTTATTTGGTTGGCGCAGGACCGGGTGATCCGGAGTTGCTCACACTCAAAGCGCTGCGCCTGCTTCGCACGGCGGACGCGGTGCTATATGACGACCTGGTTTCGCCCGAGATACTGAGTCTTATTTCGCCGAAGGCTCACCGGCAGAATGTGGGCAAGCGTTGCGGAACAAAGAGGATTCGGCAGGAAGAAATCAATTTTCTGATGATCGCTCTGGCAGAAGCGGGACTGCATGTGGCGCGCCTGAAATCGGGGGACCCGCTCGTCTTCGGCCGCGCCGGTGAAGAAATGGAAGCTCTGCGCCGAGCAGAAATTCCATTTGAAATCGTTCCAGGAGTGACCTCTGCATTGGGTGCCGCCGCGATCGCGCGGATTCCGTTAACGCATCGCCACGCTTCTTCATCGGTCGTATTTGTTACCGCACAACGCGCAGAAGGAAAGGAAGCCGAAGATTGGAGCAAGCTCGTCAGCAGCGGATCGACGCTCGTGATCTATATGCCCGGGAAAGATTACTTGGCACTCTCGCGAAGGCTCAAGGCTGCTGGTCTGGCAGCCACGACACCCTGCGCGATTGTTTCGAGCGCCACCACGACTCGTCAAAGCGCATACCGCACGACGATTACGGACCTGTGGCAAGTGCCGCAGGTGCTTTCTCCTACTTTATTGGTCGTGGGCGAGGTCGTTCGCTACGCCGGTGACAGCGTAGTTGACGAGTTTCGCACACATCCCAGTGCGTCATCTCTGCTGGCCGAATTTCAAAGAGAATCGAATCCGCGATCTGACGAGGAGAGAACTGCGTGAACGATCGAGTTCTGCCCCACGCATTGGAATCACAAGCTCAGGTCGAATTATTCCAGACTGCGGCCGAGACGTGGACTCCGCAGCATGTTCTGAACTGGTCATTCGAGAGATTTGGGAATCGGGTCGCCATTTCGTCGGCATTTGGCGCCGAGGGCATGGTCCTCATCGACATGGCTTCGCGACTGCGCACAAATTTCCGGCTCTTTACCATTGATACGGAATTTCTGTTTCCCGAGACCTACAGCCTGATGGACCGGATTGAACAGAAATACGGAATTGCGATCGAACGCGTGTATTCGGTGCTTTCGCCCGAAAAGCAGGAAGTCATGGAGGGGGCCGCGTTGTGGGCACGCGATCCGGACCGCTGCTGCAATTTGCGAAAAGTGGAACCGCTTCGCAGGAAGCTAAGCGAACTCGGCGCCTGGATCACCAGCATCCGTCGTGATCAAACCTCGGCACGTTCCGGCGCACGCCGAATGGAGTGGGATGCAAGGTTCGGGCTGGTGAAAATCAATCCCATCGTGGATTGGACGACGAAGCAGGTATGGCGCTACATCCACGACCACGACGTACCCTACAACGAGCTTCACAATCAGGATTATCCCAGTATTGGCTGCACGCATTGCACGCGTGCAGTGCGACCAGGAGAAGATCCACGCGCGGGGCGTTGGCCTGGATTTGCCAAGACCGAATGCGGACTGCATGTTATTGAACCGGCGACAACGACGGATGAATCAAGCGAAGTTGCCAAACTCGTCAACTGACGCCGCTCGTGCCTGGCGGTGTTCTTCGAGGCTGTGCGTTCAAAAGCTGTAACCGCAGAGGTCGCAGAGAAATGCCGCAAAGAACGCAGATGCATGACACGCTTTCCGTTTCGATCCGCCTGCATCTGGCCTTCGTATCATCCCGCCTGACAGAATGCAGTCGAAATGCCGCCCCAATCGCGCGCCGGTTCTTTCTTTGGGAAGAACAATCCGTGTAGCCGTTGCACCGATTCCTGCGCCTTGGAATCTTCGACGAGAAATGAAATCGTGCGGTCCGACGCGCCCTGACAGATGACGCGGACGTCCATGTCTGAAATGGCGGAAAACACCCGCCCTGCCACCTCCGGTTGCCTGCGGATGTTTTCTCCGACGAGGCAAACCAGAGCCTTGTGATTCTCCCAGCGTATATCAGCGACTCCCTCCAGATGGGCGGCGATCGCCGGCAGGGGGCCGGTCGATCCCACCAGAAGGGAAATACGGCCGAGTGAACTGCCCATTACATCCACAAGGCAGGAATGTTGATCGAAAGCCGAAAACACTTTTCCCAACAGCTCAGAATCGACTGGGCGCGACAGTTCAATCTCAACGGCTGCGACGTTTCTCTTTGCCGTGATGGCATGGACTCTCCTTTCTGAATTCGTGTTGGCGACGATTTCGGTTCCATGACCTTCGGGTGATCGCGAGTTCAAAACATAAACCGGAATGTTCGCCCGCACTGCCGGAACCAGCGTGGCCGGATGCAGGACCTTTGCCCCGAAGTGCGCCAACTCCGCGGCCTCATCAAAGCTCATTCTGCGGATCACTCGAGCATCGGGACAGAGTTTTGGATCGGTGGTCATGACTCCGTCAACATCGGTCCAGATTTCCACGCCAGACGCGCCCAGGGCCGCGCCCACGATGGCGGCGGTGAAATCAGAACCGCCTCGCCCGAGAGTGGTGGCGACACCTTCTTCGGTTGCAGCAATAAATCCACCCAGGACAGGGATGGACTGTGAATCGAGCAGAGGAGCGAGACAATCCTGCACACGCTGATTCGTCGCATCCCACAGAGGGCTCGCCTGGCCGTGACGTTCGTCGGTCACAATGCAGGAGCGCGCGTCCACATGAACCGCAGTGAGCCCGGCGTGGCAGATAGCCTCGGTTACCAATCGGCTGGAGAAACATTCTCCGAAACCGAGAAGCCGGTCTTGCACCTTGAGATCGAAGCACCGTGAAGCTTCCAGATCGTGCAGAAGGGATTCAAGTTGGCGAAACTCTTCGCGCAGTTGCTGGTCGAGAGGGCTATTCGGCGAGCCCTCGACCAAAGTATCCGCCAGTTGCTCGTGACGAACGTAGATGTTCCGAACCGTGGCGAGCGCCAGGCCGAGATGACCAGTTGCTGCGGCGTGACCGGCCTCCAGCAATTGATCGGTGACTTTCGCCAGAGCGCTGACGACCAGCACGCGCTGCCGAGCAGACCTGCTTTGAACGATGCCGATTAACCGGCGGATTGCGGCCGCATCCTCGACCGAGGTGCCGCCGAATTTCATTACGACCAGGTCATCGCTCTGATCAAACCTGCTTTGCCGCTGCTCTGCGTTCATAGTATTGCTCCGTTCAGAATATTTGCCGCAAAGAAAAACCCACCGCCAGATTGCTTCTGGCGGTGGGTTCGGTGAATCTCTTAAGACTGCCTTACTTCATCCGTTCCCGTCCTCCAGAAGACACGTAATTCGTGTCGACATACCTGTGCCTGTCGATGTAATTCGCGTCGAATTCTGGATTCGGGAGTTCATGAAATCTGACAAAATCTCCAACAAAGAGGATATCGGCACCTTCGCGTGTACGTACAATTCAAAATTGTGATGGATAACATCGAAAATTCAGCTGCCGGCTGAAGAGTTGCCTTTCTTTGTCTGCGTGGCAAATTGGCGAAGAAGACCGACAAAAGCAGTCGAGGCCACCGATAACGTCCGGTCCCGCCGATAAGCGAGCCCGAGTTCGCGGTAAAGCTCGGCATCCTTCAGGTCGATCAGCTTGACGCGGCCGGAGTCGACTTCATCGCGCGCGAAAGAGGCGCTGATCAGCGAAACTCCCAGATCGGCCGCTACGAAACTCTTGATCATCCCAATGCTCGGGAGTTCCATCCTGATCTGCAGTTCCGTGTTATAGGGCCGAAAGAGTTTGTCGAGAAGTCTGCGCGTGTGCCCCGTTTTTGGGAAGAGCAGCGGGTGCTTGACAATGTCGCTCACTGGCACGACGGAGTGCTTGGCCAAGGGGTTCTTGGGACTGACCATCAGCATCAGCTTGTCGCGGAAAATCGGCTGAATCTTCAGGCTGGGCGACTGGATCGGCAGGGTGAGGATCCCGACTTCCACCATGCCGTTTTCCAGTTTTTCGACGATCTTGTAACTGAAATTCCGATAGATGCTGATCTGCACCGGCGGATAGCGGCGGCAATACTCTCCAAAAACCTCCGGCAGCACGTAAAGACAAGTGGCTTCGTTCGCGCCAATACGCAGAGTGCCGCGCGGTGTGCCGCTGTGGTCGGCGACTGCCATCAGTGATTCATCACGAAGGTTCTTCAACTTCTCGGCGTAAGCGTAGAAGACCTGGCCTGCGGGAGTCAGCTTAACGGTCTTTCCCGACCGGTCGAGAAGGCGATCGCCGTACTCCTGCTCGAGCTGGCGAATTTGCGCGCTCACAGCCGATTGCGAACGGAACACCTTCTCTCCCGCGCGCGAGAAACTGCCTTGCCTGGCAACTTCCAGGAACGTGATGAGCTGATCGAAGTCCATTTTGTTTCAGCGAGATTATAGCGGAGTCGCCGTCAAATCGAGGTTAATTCGGGGGAACAGCGGAGCTGTCCTATGCCCTGAATTTTGCATGGCATGCATCGAAATTCTGCATTGTACTTTGATTGCCCTCAGGCGATATTAAGGAAAGACGTAAGTCTCGGCGGAAGTGTGTGAAGGTCCCAGTGAAGCCACAAAGACCAACCAGGCACGCCGGAAACTTTTGGAAAGGAATGATTCCCGCAGACGCAGTCCATGACGACCCGTCTCAATGCGAACGGCTTGCCTCCCGCCCAGGGCCTCTATGATCCTGGCCACGAACACGACGCTTGTGGGATCGGGTTCGTAGCCAGCATCAAAGGCGAGAAAAGTCACGAGATCATCAAGCAGGGAATTCAGGTCCTCCTGAACCTGGCCCATCGTGGTGCCTGCGGCTGCGATCCCGAAACCGGCGATGGCGCGGGCGTGCTGATTCAAATCCCTCATGAATTTTTCGTTCGCGAGTGCGAAAAGCTCGGGTTCAACCTTCCCGAGTCCGGGTTGTACGGAGTCGGCATGACGTTTCTGCCCGTGGAGAAGCACCAGCGGCTGCAGAGCGAAGGAATCATCGAGCGCATTATTCGAGAAGAAGGTCTGACGCTGCTCGGCTGGCGAGATACGCCCGTCTATGCATCGGCGATCGGACGCGTCGCGCGCGCCTCTCAGCCTTACATTCAGCAAGTTTTTGTTGGTCGCGCGGAAGGAATGGACGAGGACGCCTTCGAGCGCAAGCTCTACGTTGTGCGCAAGCGTTGTGAGAACGAAGTGCGCGAGTCCGGCGTGGAAGACGCCGAGATGTTCTACATTCCATCGCTCTCGTGTCGCACGATCGTCTACAAGGGCTTGCTGCTCGCGTCACAAATCACGAACTTCTACCGTGAACTCTCCGATCCGGACGTGGTGAGCGCGCTGTGCCTGGTGCATCAGCGCTTTTCTACGAATACTTTTCCAAGTTGGGATCGCGCGCATCCTTATCGTTACGTCGCGCACAATGGCGAGATTAATACGCTGCGGGGCAACGTGAACTGGATGCACGCACGCCAGTCGCTGCTGCGCTCGCCACTATTCGGCGACGATGTGAAGAAGCTTTTTCCCATCATCGCTCCGAATGGCAGTGACTCCGCGAATTTCGACAACGCAGTCGAATTGCTCGTTCAAGGTGGCCGCAGTCTCCCGCATGCCATGGCCATGCTGATTCCCGAGGCGTGGGCGGGGAACCCGCACATGAATCCAGAGAAGCGGGCGTTCTACGAGTATCACGCTTGTGTGATGGAGCCGTGGGACGGCCCCGCGGCAATCGCGTTCACCGATGGCCGCGTGATTGGCGCGACTCTGGATCGCAATGGCCTTCGTCCTGGACGTTATGTAGTGACGCACGACGGACTCGTTGTCATGGCATCGGAGGCCGGCGTCCTCGATGTTGCACCGGAACAGGTGAAGAGCAAGGGGCGTCTGCAGCCCGGCAAGATGTTTCTGGTAGACACGGTCGAAGGCCGGATTATCTCGGACAAAGAAATCAAGCACGAGCTGGCTTCGCGGAGGCCTTATGCGCAATGGCTAGCGCAGAATCAGATCACGATTGATCAGTTGCCCGAGCCTTCGCGGATGCACAATCCCGATGCGGAAACGCTCTTGCGACGTCAGCGCGCTTTCGGATACAGCGACGAAGACATGCGGATGATCCTTTCACCGATGGCGGAGAAAGGTGAAGAGCCGGTCGGTTCGATGGGTACCGATACTCCGCTGGCCTGCCTCTCGGATAGGCCGCAATCGCTTTTCAATTACTTCAAGCAACTATTCGCGCAGGTGACGAACCCGCCGATTGATCCCATCCGCGAAGAAATGGTGATGTCGCTGATCAGCTACATCGGCAGTGAGCGCAACATTCTCGAGGAAGCGCCGGAAAACTGTCACATGCTGAAGCTGGCGCATCCTCTACTCACGAATCGCGACCTGGAAAAGCTGCGGCGTGTTTCGAATCGTGATCTGCTGGCGACGACATTACCTGCACTTTTTCGCGTGAGCGAGGGCGAAGCGGGACTGCAACGCGCCCTCGATGAACTCTGCCGCCGGGCATCCCAGGCAGTGAAGGCAGGATATTCGCTGTTGATTCTTTCCGATCGAGGAGTCGAGAAGGACTACGCGCCGATTCCATGCCTGCTTGCGCTGGCCGCCGTGCACAACCTTCTTGTGCGCGAAGAAACGCGGACGCAGGTCGCGCTCATCACTGAATCCGGCGAGCCACGCGAGGTCATGCACTTCGCCCTGCTCAGCGGATATGGCGCCAGCGCCATCAATCCTTACCTTGCGCTTGAAAGCGTCGAAAGCCTTGCCTGGCGCGGCGAGTTGGCTGATGGTGTTACTCCCGAAAAAGCGGTCAACAACTTTCTCAAGGCAATCAAGAAGGGGCTACTGAAGACCTTCTCGAAAATGGGCATTTCAACGCTGCAGAGCTACCAGGGAGCGCAGGTCTTTGAGGCGATCGGCCTCAACAAAGACCTGATCGAGACGTACTTCGCCGGCACGACTTCGCGGCTTGAGGGCATCGGCCTTGGTGTTCTCGCAGCCGAAGCTCAAATGAAGCACGAATTTGGCTTCCGCGAACTGGGCGAGTCGGAAACCGAGCTGGTTGTAGGCGGTAATTATCACCAGCGCGTCAATGGCGAATACCATCTGCTGAATCCGCAAACGATCAGCAAACTGCAGCACGCTGTGCGTCAGGACAACTTCAAGACGTTTCGGGAATACACCGACCTCATCGACAAACAGAGCGCGAATCTTTGCACGCTGCGCGGCCTGATGGAATTCAAGAAGGCCGACAAGCCGGTGGCGCTGGAGGAAGTCGAGCCCGCGAAAGAGATCGTCAAGCGGTTTACGACGGGAGCGATGTCGTTTGGATCGATCAGCAAAGAAGCGCACGAGACGCTTGCCATCGCGATGAATCGCATCGGCGGAAAATCGAACACCGGTGAGGGCGGCGAAGACGAGGGACGCTTCAAGCCAGATGCGAATGGCGATCTGCGCCGCAGCGCTGTGAAGCAAGTCGCTTCTGCGCGCTTTGGCGTGACCGCTAATTATTTAGTCAATGCCGACGAGCTGCAGATCAAGATGGCGCAAGGAGCCAAGCCCGGTGAAGGCGGCCAACTCCCCGGACACAAAGTGGACGACGTCATTGCGCGATTGAGGCATTCGATCCCTGGCGTCGGACTGATTTCACCTCCGCCGCATCACGACATTTACTCGATCGAAGACCTCGCGCAGCTGATCTACGATCTGAAGAACGTCAATCCACAGGCGCGGATCGCGGTAAAGCTTGTCGCGGAAGTTGGGGTGGGCACGGTCGCCGCTGGTGTCGCCAAAGCGCACGCCGACGTCGTGCTCATCAGCGGAGACACCGGAGGGACCGGCGCATCGCCGTTGAGTTCCATCAAGCACGCTGGAATTCCGTGGGAACTTGGCCTCGCCGAAACGCAACAGGTTTTGCTGCTGAATGATCTGCGCTCGCGTATTCGCGTGCAGACGGATGGCAAGCTGCAGACCGGGCGCGACGTCGCGATCGCCGCTTTGCTTGGCGCGGAGGAATTCGGCTTCGCGACAACGCCGTTAATCGCGATGGGCTGCATCATGATGCGCAAGTGCCATCTGAACACTTGTTCGGTCGGCATCGCTACGCAGGATCCTGTGCTGCGCAAGCAGTTCCAGGGACAGCCCGAGCACGTGATCAATTTCTTCTTCTTCATCGCCGAGCAGCTTCGCCAATATATGGCGGAGCTCGGCTTCCGCACTGTGGACGAAATGGTCGGGCGCGTTGACATGCTCGATGTGGAAGCGGCAGTCGAACATTGGAAAGCGCGCGGGCTTGACTTCTCGGCAATTCTCTACAATCCGCCGGTGCCGTCGCGGGTTGCGCGGCGCTGCGTTCACTCGCAAAATCATGGGCTCGAGCAGGCGCTCGATCATCAGCTGGTGGAACATTCTCTGGATGCGCTACTGAGCCTGAATTCGGTTGAGATCAACTTACCTGTGCGCAATGTTCATCGCTCCGTCGGAACGATTCTGAGCGGTGAGATCGCGCGCCGTTACGGCTCGACCGGTCTTCCCGATGACACGATCCGCATTCATCTGGAAGGTTCAGCAGGACAGAGTCTCGGCGCGTTTCTGGCCAAGGGCGTGACGTTGCGGCTCGAAGGCGATGCGAACGATTACGTCGGCAAAGGGCTCTCGGGCGGCAAGCTCATCGTGTATCCGCCGCGAGACGCAACGTTTGCCGCGGAAGAGAACATCATTATCGGGAACGTGGCGCTGTACGGCGCGACCAGCGGAGAATCTTTCTTCAGTGGTGTGGCCGGCGAGCGGTTTGCGGTTCGCAATTCCGGATCGACCGCGGTTGTTGAGGGCGTCGGCGATCACGGCTGCGAATACATGACGAACGGGTTGGTTATCGTCCTCGGTTCCTGCGGACGAAACTTCGCCGCAGGCATGAGCGGCGGCATCGCTTACGTCTTCGATGAGCACGGAGACTTCACCAGCGAGCGTTGCAACCTAGAATCCGTCGATCTCGAGCCGCTCGTCGAAGCCCAAGACGTCCAACTCGTCAGAGAACTGGTCGCACGGCACGCGGAATTGACCGGCAGCCGCCGCGCCAAATGGATTCTCGACAATTGGAATGAAGCCAGCGCACGCATCATTAAGGTTTTCCCGCACGAATACAAGCGGGTGCTCGGCGCGCCGCGTGCCGATCATGCGTACATTCCCGGTGAACCAGTCTCTGTGCTGGCCGGTGCCGAGCGGGTGCAGCATGGGTAAGACCACGGGCTTCATGGACTACTCACGTGAGCTCGCGCCGCGTCGGCCTGTGCTCGAGCGGGTGAACGACTGGTTCGAGATCTATCAGGATTTTCCGGAGGAACAGCTGCGCAAGCAAGGCGCGCGCTGCATGGATTGCGGCGTTCCGTTTTGCCAGACCGGATGCCCGGTCAACAATCTCATTCCCGACTGGAACGATCTGGTCTACCGCGGCCGCTGGAAAGACGCAGTGAGACAGCTTCATGCTACGAACAACTTTCCGGAGTTCACTGGCCGCATCTGTCCGGCGCCATGCGAGGCCTCGTGCGTGCTGGGGATTACGAACCCTCCAGTCGCGATCAAGCAGAACGAAAAGAACATCGTCGAACGCGCGTTTCTGGAAGGATGGATCGCGCCCGAGCCCGCGCGTTCTCGCAGCGGAAGAAAAATCGCAATCGTGGGGTCGGGACCCGCTGGACTGGCGGCAGCTCAGCAGCTTTGCCGTGCCGGCCACGCCGTCACGGTTTACGAGAAAGCCGACCGCATTGGCGGATTGCTTCGTTACGGCATTCCGGAGTTCAAGCTGGAAAAACACATTATCGACCGCCGACTCGAGCAGATGACCGCGGAAGGCGTGAAGTTTGTGACGAACGCTCACGTCGGAGAAAATGTCGCCGTCGAGGATCTACGCCGCGACTTCGATGCCATCGTTCTGGCTGGAGGAGCTGAGCAGCCGCGCGACCTCAAGATTCCTGGGCGAGAGTTAAAGGGTATCCACTACGCCATGGAGTTTCTGCCGCAGCAGAACAGGCGCTGCCATGGCGACTCTCTCGATCCCGCCGCCGACATTGTGGCGAGCGGCAAGCGCGTTGTCATTATCGGCGGTGGCGACACCGGGGCCGACTGCCTGGGCACGGTCCACCGCCAAAAACCGATTTCGGTACATCAGTTCGAGATCATGCCCAAGCCACCCGAAGAGCGCTCGCATTCGACGCCTTGGCCGATGTGGCCTCTGCAGCTGCGAACGGAAGGTGCTCACGAAGAGGGCGGCGTGCGCGACTGGAGCATCGCGACCACCAAATTTACCGGCGATGAGAACGGTAACGTCAAACAACTTCATGCCGTGCGGGTCGGACCTCCGCCGAAGTTCGAAGCGATAGCTGGCACCGAGTTTACGATGGATGTGGATCTTGTGCTGATCGCGATGGGCTTTCTCGGTCCGGTTCGCAAGGGGATGATCGAGCAACTGGGAGTTCAGCTCGACAACCGCGGCAACGTCGCCACCGATCAGAATCACATGTCGCCGGTTCCGGGAGTGTTCGCTGCGGGAGACATGCGGCGCGGCCAGTCGCTGGTGGTGTGGGCAATTTCTGAGGGGCGCAAAGCTGCGGCTTGTGTGGACGCCTATCTAAATCAGCTCAGCGCTCAGCCGCGCGCCGAGTCGATTCGCTCCGGCATTACTCGGATCGCGTAGCCGCCTCGACTTCCTCATACAATTCAGGCAACCGCTGAGCATCTTCGGACGAGTTGCCGAAGCGAGCAGACTCATACACGCTGGTAAAGCGCGCAACTGGCTCACGCAAACGTTCGATTTCAATCTTGCGAACAAACTCCTGCGCCGTCTGAGTCTCTGTTTTTGCTACGCCGCGCTTCGCGAGCGAGCGAGCCATGCGCGCATACCACATCGATGCTGCCTGTTCGGGGGACCGTTCGGGATGAGCCCCGAGCCATTTTTCGTACAGCCAGCGCGAAATTCGTCCGAGATTCGCCAGCAGGAGTAGCGCAACAATCACGAAGGCTCCGAGAACGACCCAGCGCCCAGGGGAGCGCTCGACCCGCTCCTGACTGCGGCGAGCCCAGCGGAGCATTAATTCGTAGTGCTGGCGCGCCCAATTCCGAGCGCCTTCCCAAACGCCACGAGAGCTGTTGATCGCCGCCTTCCCCAGCACATATTGGTGCGACGTATCGTAGCTGACAATCCAGTCGCGCCAGAACGACGCCATCGCGTCCACATACAGGGCGAGGCGGCCCCATCCCTGAGGAGTGCCAGTGGCCGCGCCTCCGGGCGTTGGATCGAACGTCTGCCATCCATAGCCAGGGAAGTAGGCCTCGACCCAGGAATGCGCGTCCTTGGCGCGCACGACGTAGCTGCCGGTGATGTCGTTGAACTCATCGCTGCGAAATCCGTTGACCACGCGGGAAGGAATGCCGAGGGTGCGTAGCATGACCGCCATGGAAGAAGCGAAATATTCGCAATGTCCTTGCTTGCGCTCAAAGAGGAAATTGGCGATCGGGTCCTTCACAGCTGTGCGCGGGAGTTCCAGCGTATAGGCGAAGTGGGCGCGCAGATGCTGTTCGATGGCCACAGCCTTGTCGTAATCGTTGTTTGCCGACCTGGCAATCTGAGCCGCCAGCTTCGAGACTCGGGGATCAACCGCCGGCAGCCGCAAGTAGCGCGCAATTTGCGGCGGATAATCGCTTCCGGCGGCGCGCAATTGTTCTGCAGGTGACATAGCAATGTCGGAAGTGGCTTCGTAGCGGCTGATCGCGTGTTGTGAATCGTAATCATAGACCGCTCCGCCGGAGTCAGTTGCGAGCAGGCGGTACGCTCCACTCACGCTTCGTCCCCAGGGAGCCAGAAAAAAGACATTGGTGCCGATCGGTTCCATCAGCACGCGGTAATGAATCAGCTTTTCGCGCCGGGCACTGGTCTGATAGGAAAACGGACTCATTTCAAAACGAGGCAGGGCAAAACTGGTTTCGGTTTGCCGCCGCACTAGCGCCTGATCTCTCAGATTCGACCAACTCGTCCCGTCGAAGTCCGCCAGGGCCACGCCGCGCCAGTGCAGGGAATAGCGGCCGATGGTGTCGTCATCAATCTGCACATGCATGACAACAGCATTCGACTGCTGAATGCGGCCGATCTGTCCCAACTGCACGTGATCGCTGAAGCCGGAGGAAATGTCGGTGCCGAAGGAATATCCGCCCAGATAGCCGGCCGACATGCGAGGCATCACGAAGAACAAGGCGGACCCTGCAATCAAGATCATGATCATCAGCGCCGGGGCGATTCGGACCAGGGCCATGCCAAGCTGCCGACGTTCCTGAGCGTCGGTCGAATGCCGGGCCGCCACGTTTGCCTTGCGTCCGGCGAGCCGCATTTCAAGCAGGACAAAGGTCGCCACGGCCATCAGCATGAATGCCGCAAAGGAAAACAGGAACATGCTGTCGACCGTCAGTACTGCCGCCGACAGAACCATGAGGAATGCCAAAATCGCGAGCGTGATGTAGTCGCGTTCGCGGCGGATGGAGAACATGCGCACCACCACGCCGAACAGCGTCAGGTGAACCGTGGCAGGCAGGAAACTGCGCGAGATGACGAGGTAGTCCAGCGCGAAGAAAATAAAGTAGGCAAGGGTGAGCGGTGTTGTCCAGCCTTCGGAAATTACGAACGGCCGGCGCCTGGCGAAAAGAATCCCTCGGAGGGCAAACGCGGCACCGAGGAAGAGCATCGAGGGCAGATCCAGGGTTCCGGTGCTGGCCAATGTACCAAAGCCCGTCAAAACAAGCAGATAGAGGGAAACTTCAAAGTATTGGTCGATAGCTCGTTGCAGCGGAACGGCGGCGGATTGAGACGACTGGTGCGGCATGCAGGAGGTTCATCCTATTGTTCGACAATTGCCACAAGAAGGGAAGCCGGAAGGGGAAGATTCTTGCACCGAAAGTCACATGAATTTTTGGCCCCTGAGTCTATTCGGAACTGGCGGGAGTGCATGAAGTCTTAACATCTCCACCCTGCGAGAGTCGCGCAGGGTGGGGCAGCCTTCAGTTATTCTGATTCCGGCAGCGCGCCGAAAAGGTGAGTTAGTCCGGAGACGAGGTCGATGGAATATCTGATTGGAGTTGGACTAGCACCGGCGGTGTGCGTCTTTGCCATGTTGGTCGGATTTGATCGCGACCGTGTGTTTTATCCGACGCTTGTACCGGTGATTGCCACCTATTACGTTCTGTTTGCGGTCATGGGTGGTTCCATGAAAGCGCTGGCCTGGGAGTCCCTGGTCGCTGGAGTTTTTTCGCGCTGGCCGTGGCAGGATTCAAGAAGAGCCTCTGGCTGATTGTGGCTGCCCTCGGCGGTCACGGAGTTTTCGATTTCTTTCATCACCTTATCATTCGGAATCCCGGCGTCCCCGTGTGGTGGCCCGGCTTCTGCCTTTCGTTCGATGTTCTCGCGGGTGTTTTCCTTGCGATGCTGCTGATGCGACGCTCCAGCCGGGATAAGGAAATTGGGACGATTTGAACGATCCCGATCATGCCAAGACTTGGTTTGAGCGGGCCGCCAGCCCTGAATTCGAGGTCCCACCCTGTTGAAAACGCGCAGGGTGGGGCAGCCTCATTTTTGTTCGATCCCAAGCAACTGGCGAAAGGGCACCCGGCGCGTCCTGCCGTCAGCACAAGCCGCTGCATTCGCGATGTTAAAATAAAGCGGGTCAGACATCGGTCTCACGCGACGTACTCCCGCCAACCCCGCCAGGTCCGGAAGGAAGCAACGGCAACGGGCTCTTGCGTGTGCAGTGAGTTCCCGGTGTCTGACTTATTTTTTCCACAGCCCGTCTCTGCCTTGGCCGTCCGCCTACGACTACGGAACTTTACCTTCGCTTTACGAGTCTTTTCGCAAGAGTCGTTTTTCCGGGCATCTAGCAAATAGGCACGGAGTTTGAGCGGCCGTCCCCCAAGGAGAAACATGAGCACTCGTAGCACTTCCTCCCGCCCTCATCCCCATATCACAATTCGCGTGTCGGGAAAGCTGTTTGAAGGTCATCTGTCCTATCTCGATCAGCTCGTCGAATCGGCCGGCGAATGCCGTTTGTGGCCGCTGCTGAGCCTCGGACAGCTTGAAGAGATTGACCGTGCCGCACTTTTCTATCTCATGGATGGTGCGAACCGCCGGTTCGACCTCATCTCCTGCCCCAACTTCGTTTGCGAATGGATGGAGCGTGAACGGGCGTCTGCGGCAGCCTAAGGGCAGATTCGCGAATCGGGTTAGACATTCGGCGCTGAATCCTTCAGAATACTGGGTTTCTTATCTTTCTTCTTATTGACCCAGGAGCCCTCATTGCCTACCCCTGCGCGCGCCAAAATCACAGCGCTCGGCACCCACGTTCCGCCGCGCGTCCTTACCAACGCCGATCTGGAAAAAATGGTCGATACCACTGACGAATGGATTCTCGAACGCGTCGGCATTCGCGAGCGTCACATCGCGGACAAGGGAATTGCCGCCAGCGATATGGCCGTGTGCGCCGTCAAGAACTTGCTCGAGTCTCATCCCTTCGATCTGCAGGAAGTCGATCTGATCGTCGTCGGCACAGTCACTCCAGACATGATGTATCCCTCGACCGCATGCCTGGTTCAGCACAAACTCGGCATCGCCAACACCTGGGGATTCGACGTTTCCGCGGGGTGTTCGGGATTCGTTTACGCACTCAACACGGGTGTGAAGTTCGTTGAGTCAGGCCAGTACAAGAAAGTGCTGGTCATTGGGTCGGACAAAAACTCCGCTATGACCGACTACACCGATCGCGCAGTATGCATCATTTTTGGGGACGGCGCGGGCGCAGTGCTGTTGGAACCGTCGGAGGATGGGGACGGTGTGATTGATCATGTCGCTCAGGTCGAGGGCATGGGCGGCCAGTTCTTGTATATGCCTGGGGGAGGGAGCCTGAATCCGGCTTCGCATGAAACCGTTGACCAGAAGATGCATTACATTCATCAGGATGGCAAAAACGTCTTCAAGTACGCGGTGAAGAAGATGGCGGAGATGACCGAGCGCGTGCTGGAGCGAAACAATCTCACGGGAAAAGACATCGACTGCTTCATCGCTCATCAGGCGAACAAGCGCATCATCACTGCCACCGCTGATCGGCTCGGCATGCCGCTGGAAAAGGTCATCATTAACATCGACCGGTTCGGAAATACGACAGCGGGCACAATCCCGATTGCCATGCAGACGGCAATTGAAGAAGGGAAGCTGAAAAAAGGCGATCTGCTGCTGATCGCGGCCGTAGGAGCGGGATTCACTTCCGGAGCGACGCTGTTGCGCTGGGCGTATTGAATCGGGAGTTCGCTAGGCCGTTCGCTCGGGCTCATTTTTCGCTCGCCGCGCCGCTGCTGTGGTGCTCCTTCTGTTCCGTGGACGTACTAAGAAACATCGCAAAACGACCGTAGACTCTTCTTTTTCGCAAGTGGTTAAAGCTCAATATAGAGCCGGCAGTAATTACAAGCACAGAGACGAGCCAGATCCAGTCGCATTTTCCTGAATGAAAGAATTGCCAGGCCACTTTAATCGCGGCGGCAACAGTCAAGCCCACGCCTACAAGTACGCAAGATTGGGCGGCTAGGCGCTCAGCATCCACGCGAGCGCTCATCGCGCCGAGGTTATGATCCAAGGTCCATACGTGGTAGGAGCAAAGGAAGCTGAGGTCATCCAGATTCCCGTCATTCAGATCGGTCCCAAACCGGCGCTTGAAACGTGCTTTCAAGTCCTCCGGGCCGTTGGCGCCGACGTATTTCTGTAGCCCATTCAGATTTAGCGGACATTTACAGCGCCAAGGCCGCTCAATCAACGCGTGCGACAAAGACCCGAGCACAGACCCGAGAAAATACGTTGCGCCGAGGAAGAGCAGGACAATCATCGTTGAATAGCCCAAGCCAAGGTCTTTCTGAAATGGGCCTTGGACTACTGCTGGCCAGTCAGCTAGCAACTGGTCGCCTTTAACGGTTAAAAGAATGCCAGCGAGAAGAAAGGTGCCCGGGATGATTCTGGCTATCGCGTCATAGAAGAAGAAAGGTATGACGCCTGGAACTTTTGATGTCGAAATCTGTTCCGAGTCCTCGCCCAACGCTGCCTCCCAGCAATGATGGAACGCAAGTATTCTATCGCTTCCATAAGAACCCGCCGTTAGACTTTCTTGCCTCAATCCTTCAGAATAGCTTCCATCATTCTCAGGGGTATTCATTGAGCAAACCACTTCGCGCCAAAATCAGCGCCCTCGGCACGTACGTACCGCCCCGTCTTCTCACCAACGCCGATCTCGAACGCATGGTCGATACTAATGACGAATGGATCATGGCCCGGGTGGGTATCCGCGAGCGCCACATTGTCGACAAAGGCGTCGCGACCAGCGATCTGGCAGTCGAGGCGGCCAAGAAGGCCTTGAGCCAGCGTGGACTCAAGCCCACTGATATCGAAACAATCATTGTCGGGACGGTTACTCCCGACATGTTCTTCCCATCAACGGCTTGTGTTGTGCAGAGCAAGCTGGGAGCGAGCGGAGCCTGGGGATTCGATCTTTCCGCCGCGTGCTCGGCATTCTTGTATTCGATTCAGACGGGCGCGCAGTTCATCGCCAGCGGAGCGCACAAGCGCGTCCTAGCGATTGGGTCGGATGTCATGTCGTCGATCATCGACTACACCGATCGCGCGACTTGCGTCATCTTCGGCGACGGCGCCGGCGCGGCGATTCTGGAGCCTGCGGAGAATGACTCCGAAGGTCTGATCGATTTCATCCACGAAGTCGACGGCGCCGGCGGACAGTTCCTCTACATGCCGGGGGGCGGGAGCCTGCATCCCACTAGCAAAGAAACGATTGCCAAGCGCATGCACTACGTTCACCAGGATGGACAGCAGGTCTTCAAGTTTGCCGTCCGCAAGCAGGCCGAACTCTGTACCAAACTGCTCGAGCGCAATGGACTGAAGGGCTCCGATATCGATGTGTTCATCCCGCATCAGGCGAATTTAAGAATCATCAATGCAACCGCAGATCGTTTAGGACTGCGTCCGGAAAGCGTGATCATCAATATTGATCGCTTTGGCAACACCACCGCCGGGACCATTCCTCTTGCTATGCAGACCGCGATTGATGAGGGCAAGCTAAGAAAGGGAAGTCTCGTGCTGCTGGCCGCGGTGGGCGCGGGATTTACGATCGGGGCAACACTGCTGCGGTGGGCATTCTGAAGCAGACCTCAGACTGCAGACATCAGAACTTAGACTTCAGACCCCAGTCTCGGAAGTCGACTATGCTGCCTTTTTTCTCCCCTGCATCTCAGGTATCGCTTGCCTGAGGCTGCACCAGGCTTTCCTGAGGACGCGTGTTGCGTGACGTTCGTAATGTTCCCGCAGTGGTTTGCAACTGATACTTTCATCCCAGCGATCGCCCTCCCGTGAGATTGTGGCGAGCGTGTACGCGTATGACTCGCACTCTTTGTTGCTGCCTTCTGCTGGCCTTCAGTGCTGTCGCGATTGCCCAACAGGCTGATCCTCGCGAAAGTAAGCTCTTGGTCCTTGAACGTATGTGGAACGAGGCCCAGGTAAACCGCGACGCTGCGGCTCTGGATGCCCTGGTTTCCAGCCGTTTCGTCAACACGGAATGGGACGGCGAGATGAGCGACAAGCAGAAGTTCCTGGCCGATATCAAAGATCCTCAATTCAAGCCGACGCAGGCCAATATTCAAAACGTCAAGATGAATTTCTTTGGGGACACCGCCGTCGTCACCGGCGTTTACCATACGCAGGGGACGTATCAAGGCAAGCCTTACGATCACGTTGGACGCTTCACCGATACCTGGGTGCTCGATACGGGCAAGTGGCAGTGCGTGGCCAGCCACACCAGCCTGCTGAAGAAATAATTCGCTATATACCCATAAAAATATTTGATGGCGTGAATCCGAGTCGGGGGCCCCTCTCGCTGATCTAATCGTGTGGGCGGACACTCCTATCCGCCGTGCGCGAGGCCGCAACCGATGCAAGGGACCGCCAAACCGGCGACGTGGAAGGTCCTGCTGGCCTTTGCGATTATCTACTTCGTTTGGGGATCGACATTTCTTGCAATCCGCGTTGGCGTGCGCGAGGTGCCGCCATTTCTGCTGGCAGCCATTCGTTTCCTGATCGCCGGGGCGGTTCTCTATGGCTGGACGTTGGCCAGCGGTGCGCCATCGCCGACGGCCCGGGAATGGCGCGCGACGGCGCTGGTCGCGGTGCTGATCTTTGTGGTCGATTATGGCCTCGTGTTCTGGGCCGAGCAGCGCGTTCCGTCGGGCATCACGGCGGTGATGATGGCGGCCATTCCCGTGTTCATGGCGCTGTCGGAGATCGTCATTCTGAAGACACAGCGCCTCACGCTGCGGCTGGTGGTTGCGCTACTGATCGGGATCGGCGGCGTGGCGGTGCTGGTCAGCCGCACCTTCAGCTTTGGCGATGCACCAATCGATCCGCTCGGTGCTGGAGCGCTCCTGGTCGCTGGCCTGGGTTGGGCAATCGGATCGGCTCTCACCCGCAAGCTTCACCTTCCTGCCAACAAAACTGTGAGTTCGGCGGCGCAGATGTTTTCCGGTGGAATACTGCTGGCACTCGTCGCGGCATGCACAGGAGAGTTTCGCGGTTTTCGTATGCAAGCCGTCTCGCTCAAGGCTTGGCTTGCCCTGGCGTATCTGATTGTCGCCGGGTCAATCGTTGCCTACACAGCGTACGTGTGGCTGATCCATCACGAGTCGCCGACGAAAGTCGGAACCTATGCATATGTGAATCCCGTGGTTGCGGTTGCAGTGGGATATTTTCTTGGGGGCGAGGCCATCGGTCCGCGCACGATTGTAGGAACGCTGCTAGTGCTGGTGAGCGTGGTGGTGATCACAACGGCGCCAAAGAAGAAAACCGCGTCCATCCTAGCAGCCCCGGTCGAAGAGAAAGAACTGACGACTGGCGACTGACCGCTGAGAAGCGATCTCACGGGTGCGTCATCTTTTCCGGCTTGACCAGTTGGTCGAATTCCTCGCCAGTGAGATATCCCAGCTTCAGCGCGGCCTCGCGCAAACTTGAGTGCTCAACGTGCGCCGTGTGCGCGATCTGCGCCGCCTTGTCGTATCCCACCTTCGGCGCCAAAGCCGTGACCAGCATCAGCGAGTTCTTCACATACCAGTCAACCTTGGCGCGATCGACTTCAATGCCCTTGAGCATGTACTCGACATATCCATGGCAGGCATCGGTGATCAGAGTGACCGAATGCAGGAAGTTGTAAATGATCACTGGCTTGTAAACGTTGAGCTCGAAGTTTCCTTGAGATCCGGCGAAGCCCACAGCCGCGGTTGCGCCATGGACCTGCACGCAGACCATGGTCATGGCCTCGCACTGCGTGGGATTCACTTTGCCGGGCATGATCGACGAACCCGGCTCGTTTTCCGGAATCGTCAGTTCGCCCAGTCCGCAGCGGGGACCGGAAGCCAGCCAGCGAATGTCGTTGGAGATCTTCATGAACGACGCCGCAAGCGTCTCCATGGCGCCTTGAGCGAACACGATTTCATCGTGCGCGGACAGAGCTGCGAACTTGTTTCCATGCGAGCGGAAGGGAAGTCCCGTCAGCTCCGCGATCTTCTTGGCCGCTCGCTCGGCAAACTCCGGATGCGTGTTCAGCCCTGTGCCGACTGCAGTCCCGCCAATCGCCAAGTCGTAGAGTCCTTCGAGCGCCTGCTCCAGGCGCCTGATGTCGCGCTCGAGCAGGGCGGCCCAGCCGCCAAATTCCTGGCCGACTGTCAGCGGCACAGCATCCTGCAGATGCGTGCGGCCGATCTTGACGATGTTCTCGAATTCCTTCGCCTTGGCGCGGATTGCGTCGTGGACTGTCTTCACAGCAGGGATGAGTGCATTCTTCACGCGATCGGCGGCCGCGATGTGCATGGCCGCCGGGAAGGTATCGTTCGACGACTGAGACATGTTCACGTGGTCGTTGGGATGAATCGGCTTCTTTGATCCCATCTCGCCGCCGGCAATCTCGATGGCGCGGTTTGAGATCACCTCGTTCACGTTCATGTTGGTCTGCGTGCCGCTGCCCGTCTGCCAGATGCGGAGAGGGAATTGATCGTTCAGCTTTCCGGCGATGACCTCGTCGGCAGCCTGAACAATCAACTTTGCTTTATCCGCGGGCAGTTTGCCCAGGTCCTGATTCACCAGCGCGCATGCTTTCTTCAAGATTCCAAACGCGCGGATCAGTTCCGGCGGCATGGTGTCCCGCCCAATGTTGAAATGCAGCAGCGAGCGCTGCGTCTGTGCTCCCCAATAGACGTTCGAAGGGACTTCGATCTTTCCCATGCTGTCGGATTCAATGCGGGTCTTTTGAGAACCGGTGGCGGCGTCAGCGGTAAGAGTAGACATAAGAACCCCTGCGAGAGCGGAGATTGAGGCAACCCGGAATTATAGCGCCGCAGCAAAACTCCCGAGTTACCGGTTGACGTTAAACGTAACACGGGATATGATACGCGTAAATGTTTACTCGCCACAGCCACGTCGCAAGCGACGCGCAACCGCAGGTAATGCCCAAGAACCAGGCAATGTCGGACGACACTGGCTGCTGCGGTACGGAGAGCAAACATGATTCGGTCATTCAAGTGTAGCGAGACCCGACGGCTACACCAACGTCAGCGCAGCCGTCGATTTCGTGCGATTGAGCAGGTGGCCAGACGAAAACTCCGGCAGATTGACGCTGCCACGGAAGTCCGTGATTTGGCGTCGCCACCCGGCAATCGCTTGGAGTCGTTGCATGGGGATCGTAAGGGCCAATACTCGATACGAATTAACGACCAGTGGCGGATCTGCTTCAGTTGGCGGGATAGCAATGCATATGATGTCGAGATCGTCGACTATCATTAATAACCTAGTTAAGGGCAGTGGAATCGGAGGAAGGAGGAGCTAGTCATGCCAAGGTCTCAAACTCTGCTACCACCGATCCACCCCGGCGAAATTCTTCGCGCCGACTTCATGGAGCCCCTTCAACTCAGCATGAACCGGCTCGCGCTCGACCTTCGTGTTCCGGTCACGCGGATCGCGGAAATCGTTCATGAGCGGCGAGGCATCACTCCGGATACCGCACTGCGCCTAGCCCGATATTTCAATACCAGCGCAGGATTTTGGATGAATCTTCAGACCGCATACGATCTGGAAGTCGCCGCGGACAAGCTCGCGCGGACCATCGAACGAGAAGTCCACCCTTCTTCGATGGAGGCAGCAGACTCCAGCCTATGACTCCTAGCCCGCGCCATCCCGCATGCTAGAATCATCCGTTTCCGAGTTGCTCTCGATCCTCGTCGTCTCGAGTGCCTCCCTACGTTTCCATGCCGCAATTGTTTGCCGCCGAAGAACTGGACACGTTGTCCCAGCCAAAGGCGAACTCCCATCCGGAGATGCACACGGACGTGCTGGTAATCGGCGCAGGTCCAACTGGTCTGGCATGTGCGATCGAAGCCCAGAAAATCGGTTTGAAAGTCATCATTCTCGACAAGGGATGCCTGGTGAATTCGTTGTTCCACTATCCCGCGAACATGGTGTTCTTCACCACGCCCGAGCTGCTCGAAATCGGAGACATCCCGTTCACGACCGCCCAACAAAAGCCCACCCGCGAAGAGGCGCTCGAGTACTATCGGAAAGTCGCGGAACACTATCATCTCGATGTCCGGCAATATGAGTGGGTGAAAACCGTAGTCGGGGAAGATGGGAAATTCCACATCACCGCAACCGACCGCGCGGGCCGCCCGCATGACTATCGTGCCAAGAAAGTGATTGTTTCGACCGGGTACTACGACATGGCGAACCAGCTTAATATCCCCGGGGAAGAGCTTCCGAAAGTTTCGCATTACTATGGCGAGCCGCATCCCTATTACGACACCGACGTGCTGGTGATCGGCGGGAAGAATTCGGCGGCCATTGCCGCGCTCGACTTATGGCGTCACGGGGCGCGCGTGAGCCTGGTGCATCGCGAGGCGCAGATTCATCATCATGTGAAGTATTGGATTAAGCCTGATCTGGAAAATCGTATTAAGGCGGGAGAAATCGAAGCCTACTTCAACAGCTACGTACAGGAAATTGGCGTCGATCATGTGGTCGTACAGACGCCGCGCGGGCCCTTGCGATTGAAGAACGACTTCGTGCTTGCGCTGATCGGCTATCACCCGGATTACGACTTCCTGCGAAGCATGGGGATTGAATTGTCGGAGCAGCAATGCCGTCCCGTGTGCGATCCGGTATCGTTAGAAAGTAATGTGAGGGGGATTTATGTGGCCGGTGTGATTGTAGCCGGGTCGCGCACCAACGAAATCTTCATCGAAAATGGGCGCTTCCACGGCAAGCAGATTGCGGACGATCTCAGGCGCAAGATGCCCTTATAGGCAGTGTCTATTTCAGCAAAAACTCCTTCACAAACATCACGGTGGCGTAGAACTGGAAGTCGCGGTTCTTCTTCTTGGCGAAGCCGTGGCCTTCGTCCTTGCCCAATAGCCACCAGACGGGAGTGCCATTTTTTCGCACGACCTCGACCATTTGCGCCGACTCACTCGCCGGCACCCGCGGATCGTTCTGGCCCGCAATCACGAATAGTGGTTTGGTGATGTTCTTGGCTTTGTTCGCAGGGGCAATGGATTCCAAGTATTCCCGCATCTTCGGATCTCGCTCATCGCCGTATTCCACGCGGCGAAGGTCGCGGCGATATCCCGAGGTATGTTCGAGGAATGTAACGAGATTCGACGGCCCGACTACGTCGACTGAACAGCAGATCCGATCGTTGTAGTTCGTAGCAACTGCCAGAGTCATGAATCCGCCGTAGCTACCTCCGGTGATCATGACCTTGCTCTCGTCCAGGTCAGGTTGTGTCTGAATCCAGTCGATCAGCGTGCTGATGTCTTTGTAGGAACCTTGGCGCAGAAATCCATTGTCGAGTTTCTGAAAAGTTTTGCCGTAGCCGGTCGATCCGCGCACGTTGGGAAATATGGTCGCGATGCCAAGTTCGTTGATGAAGTAGGCTTCCCTGCTGGGGAAGTCAGGGCGAACCTGGCCTTCGGGACCGCCGTGAATATCGATAATGACAGGGCGCTTGCCGGTGAACTTGGCGGGAGGGCGATAGAGAAATCCGGAAATGGAACGATCATCCCAGGATTTCCAGTGAATCAGTTGTGCGTCAGAAAATCCCGACGTATTCAGTCCGCCAGTTTCGCTAGTTGTCCAGCGCTCGAGTTTGCCGGTAGCCATGTCGACGGAATACACGTCGTAGGGCTGACTCGCGGTCGCAAGGGTGAAACCGAGATCACGGCTGTTCTTGCGCCATCCGAGGCTTCGGATCACTCCCACCGGCAACTTCGGAACCGCAACCTCCTTCTTCGTGCTTGTGTCCAGCACGTGCAGCTTGCTGATGCCATCTTCGTTGGCGTTGAAGGCGATCCAGTGGCCGTCGTGGGACAGGTCAAATTCTTCGACATCCCACTGCAGGGATGGCATCAGCAGAGTGGTCTTATGTGTCGGCAGATCGAAATAAACCAGTCGTTCAAATTCCGATCCTTCGTCGCTAGTCATGTACACGCCTTTGCCGTCCTTGGCGAAGCGGGCGTTGCCGTGAATGGCGGTTTCATTGCCCGACTTGGGTGTGAGTAACTCTTTCTTGCCGGAGTCTACGTCGAGCAGCCACACATAGCTCTCCGCGGCTGAGATGAAGTTGGTGACCAGCAACTGCTTGCCATCGATGGACCAGTCTTCCGCTTGCCATCCGCCGCCTTCATTCTGCATCACCATTCGAGCGTTCGCGGGATCGGCTGCATTGACCACCCAGATGTCGACGTCATTCCCGTTGCGCTTTGTCGATCCATAGGCGATGCGATCTCCCTGGTACGACCAGCGCGGATCGGTGTTGCGCGATTTGCCGTCGGTCAGTAGCGTGATTCCGCCGCTCTTGAGGTCATAGAGATAGATCTGGAAAAACTCGCCCCCGCCAACATCTTTCGAGAACATGAATGAATCGCCATGAACCGGTTCGTAGGCTGCTCCGGCAATGTGATCGGGAAAGAACGTCAGCTGGGTGCGTGCGCCGCCCGGAAATCTCACTTGATGCACCTGATTCGTGTCGGCGAAACGAGTCTCGATCAGCATTTCGCGGTGCACGGGACTCCAGCTGACAAAAAATGCATTGCGAAACTCGCTATAGCGGCTGACGGACGCGGCCAGCGACGCCGAAATCTTCGGAATGCCTTCGGCCACAAGGTTCTCGTTAGGGACGACTTCGTCGCTTTGCGCGAACGCGAATATGGTGAGAAAAAGGACCGCGATCAGTGCGGAGACTCGTTTCATGAACCCCCCTGCTGCCGTCAGACGTGGACGATGGTTGGTGGTTAGCCGAAACTGTGAGGTCGAAGACAAATGGAAGACAAATAAATGATGCGTGGGCATCCTAGGCGAACCTCGGCGGCGCAGTCAAACGCCGCGGTTTGCCTAGGTGACGTCAAGCTGCTTGTGTAAATAGGTTGAGGGTGCGGGATTTCCATTCCAGGTTGAATCTCTGGAAGATGGAGTAGATGATGCGGTCCACGCTTTCCACATTCACGAAGCACACCATAGGGCGAGTACGGCGGCGGA